>Ga0206976_1155_pt1 | contig 21872 bp, 18 predicted proteins | sample Alteio_BWOrgHeat_82_FD_152926 | JGI IMG/M metagenome (GOLD analysis project Ga0206976, IMG submission 152926) | Enriched cells from forest soil in Barre Woods Harvard Forest LTER site, Petersham, Massachusetts, United States -... | ecosystem: Environmental > Terrestrial > Soil > Temperate forest >... | reverse complement strand
CAGGTTCTCGTTAACCAACGACAGCTTAAATCCATAGTTCGCATTGGTGCTTACCATTGAGCTCACCATATCTTTAACATTGATATCGACATTTAAAAACGGAAGCGCGGTAGTTGGCACGGTTACCTGGTTTGCTGTGAAGGCCACTGGCTGATTAAACCAGGTTACCGTTGACGGGTCCCAGGAAGTAGCTACCTGCTGCACAATAAACGAGTTATCATTACCATAATTTGCATGTATAAGATCGCCATTCAACGGTATCGTATCAGATTGCATATAAAGATGTGCTGATACGATGGTTGCATTTGCCGGGATACTGCTCAGATCAAATTTCAGCAGGTTCCGCACAGTTACAGGTACCCCATTGATAGTCCAGGCACAAAGAGGCTCTTCTACAGAAGTGTGGTTGCTTGCATCCTGGTTGCCTAATATACCTACGTTTGTTTCATAAGGGTTATTAGTCGGCGATAAGGTAAGCGTTGATAGGTTTGCACTTTTAACCGTCACTGTCAACGTATCTATGCCGGTATACCCTGCTTTATCGATCACCATAAATTGAAAAAGGTATTTACCCGCGATAAGTTTTTTGGCTTTTGCTGACTGAGAACTCTCATTCACGATAACAGCTTCGTTGGGGCCGGAGATCTGGCTCCACAAATAGCCTACAATAACATCGCCTGGCTTACCGCTCTTGCCGGTTAATTGGAGCGAATCCTGCGGCAAAGTGATCGTTACGTCTGTTGTATCTATCACTGCTATTGCCTGTGTCGCTAACTTTGTCTGGTCTATGGTCTTATCGGCGACAGGCGCAATATTGGCTTTTTGACATCCGCTGATAGCATATATTGATAATAATGCCACTACAAAAAGTAGTATTCTGATTTTCATATTGATCAAGGTATTAGTTGCCAATAAAAATAAACATATTTTTTAAATTTAATATCTTATAGAATTATGGTTTTTAGGGGAGTTACCAAAAATCATTTCTACGCCATAATACGCCTTAAGGTTCTATAATCCCTGTATAATTGTCGGCGTTTACATAACTTTGCAATTCTTGACCCGGCGAGAAAACTTCCGGGTCAGATATTACTATACTATGCTTCAACGACCAAGAAGAAACCGCAAAAGCGAAGTTATCCGTCAAATGGTGCAGGAAACTCATTTGAGCGCTGCCAACCTGATATTTCCGCTGTTCATCATTGATGGCGAAAATCAAAAAAGCGAAGTATCCTCCATGCCTGGTATTTACCGGTATTCGATAGATAATTTGCTGCGCGAAGTGGAAAGCTGCCTGAAGCTTGGGTTGAGATCGTTTGATCTGTTCCCTAATATCAGTGAAGAGCTAAAAGATAAATATGCTACCGAAAGCCACCGTGAAGAAAGCTTGTACCTGCGCGCTATAAGCCAGGTAAAAAAGAATTTCCCGGAAGCCAATGTGATCACCGACGTAGCGATGGACCCTTACAGTAGCGACGGGCATGATGGCTTGGTTGAGAATGGCGAGATACTGAATGATGAAACACTGGAGATATTAGGTAAAATGGCTTTGGCACATGCAAGGGCCGGGGCTGATATCATTGCCCCATCGGATATGATGGATGGCCGTGTGGGTTACATCAGGAATGTGCTGGATGATAATGGATTTAAGAACGTTTCTATTATGTCGTACACGGCAAAATATGCCAGTGCATTTTACGGGCCGTTCAGGGATGCGTTAAATTCCGCACCTAAATTTGGTGATAAGAAAAGCTACCAGATGAACCCCGCCAACCAGCGCGAAGCATTGATAGAAGCCGACCTGGATGAAGCTGAAGGCGCCGATTTTTTAATGGTGAAACCGGCACTGGCTTATTTGGATGTGATCAAATTATTAAAAGATAATACTGAACTACCTATTGCAGCCTACAATGTAAGCGGCGAATATGCCATGATTAAAGCGGCCATACAAAAAGGCTGGCTCAATGAGCAGCGTGCTATTACCGAAGTGCTCACCAGCATCAGGCGTGCGGGCGCAACGGCGATATTGACGTACCATGCTAAGGAAGTGCTTTTAAATAAGTGGATATAAAAGTCAATGGTCGATAGTCCATTGAATTAGATAGATATTAAATTAAACCATGGACTATTGACAATGGTCCATCGACTAAAAAAATATGCTTGATTCAATAAAAAAAATGTTTTCTGTTGAGGGTGATGAACCGGTAAGTACTACAGGCAAGCCTGATATTAGCCGGGAAAAATCAGCGGAGTTGTATGAGAAGGCAAAAACATTTTTTCCGGGTGGGGTAAATTCCCCGGTAAGGGCTTTTAAATCGGTTTACGGCACACCGCTTTTTATTGAAAAGGGCGATGGCTGCTATTTATGGGATGCCGATGGCAACCAATTTATTGATTTTTGCTGCTCATGGGGGCCGCTGATCCTGGGGCATAACCCAGCCAAAGTACGCGAAAAGGTGATCGAGGTGATGCAAAACGGCATGTCGTTCGGTGCGCCAACCGCTTTGGAGAACGAGCTGGCAGAACTCATCCTCAAGAATAATAAATTCATCAAAAAACTGCGTTTTGTAAGTTCTGGTACCGAAGCGGTGATGTCGGCCATCAGGCTTGCACGGGGTTATACCAAACGTGATAAAATATTAAAGTTTGAAGGCTGCTATCATGGCCATACTGATTCCTTGCTGGTAAAAGCCGGCTCGGGCCTGGTTACTTTCGGCGAAACTTCATCAGCCGGCGTGCCAAAATCGTTCGCGGATGAAACCATTGTTATCGCTTTAGATGATAAAGAAGCTTTGCAGAAAGCTTTTGAAGAATTTAAAGACCAGGTAGCGGCGGTGATTATCGAACCTATTCCTGCAAATAATGGCTTGTTACTTCAGGATAAGGAGTTTTTACAATACTTGCGGGATATTTGCACCCAAAACGGGGCATTATTGATATTTGATGAGGTGATCTCCGGTTTCAGGATAGGATTTGAAGGCGCTGCCGGATATTATGATATCCAGCCCGATATTATCACTTATGGTAAAATAATCGGTGGTGGTTTGCCTGTGGGTTGTTATGGCTCATCTGCCGAGATCATGGATAATATATCTCCGGTGGGTTCGGTTTACCAGGCGGGTACTTTATCCGGCAATCCGGTAGCTATGGCAGCGGGCATAGCGCAGTTAACCGAGTTATTGCGCATGGGTTTCTACCGCGACCTTAACAATAAAACAGAAGAGTTTACCGAATCCATTCAGCGTTTTGCTACGGCACGTAATTATAAATTCAAAGTGTTCCGCATTGGATCTATATTTTGGTTTGCTTTCACAGACCAGGAGAAAATCAGTCGTGCAGATGAAATTGACCCCGCAAGCATGGAAAAATTTAAAAAAATGCACCGTGAATTGCTGAACCGAGGAGTTTATCTCGGTCCTTCGGGATACGAGGTCGGCTTTATTTCATCAGCCCATACAAAAGTGGAACTGGAGAGAGCAAAACGGGCTATATTTGATAGTTTGGATATAGTATTTAGAGAAAAATAGTTTGCAGTAAGCCGTTGGCAGTTTGCATTTTTATTGCGAATTGATAACTGCCAACTGTAAACTGATAACTGCCAACTGATATAATATGAAAAGACCATTTGTAATCTTTTACGCGCTCATTATTTATGCCGTAGCCGAACTATTATGGTGGGGCTACATGCTGGTGCATTTGCAGCCCGAGCGTACCGCCATGATCCTGGGCGAAGGTAGTATGTTTATCCTGGTGTTCGTGTTCGGGGCCATTAGTCTGCATAAATCCATCAAAAAAGAGCGCAAGCTGCAGGAACAGAAAAAGAATTTCCTGCTATCAGTAACCCACGAGTTAAAATCACCCCTAGCTTCCATCAAATTGCTGCTGCAAACCATTCAGAAGCGCGACCTTACCAAAACGCAGGTACAGGATTTTATCGGCAAATCCTTATTGGATATTGAGCGCCTGGATGATATGGTGGAGAACATGCTGCTGGCCTCAAAAATTGATAACCGTTCATACACCTTCCCAAAGGCCGAATTTAATTTATCGGTATTGGTGGATAACATTGTTAACCGCTTGCAGCTGAACAAATGCGATATCAACGAGCAATTGATCAATGCCGAGATCGAACCTAAAATAGAGATCACCGGCGACAAATTTGCTTTAACATCCGTAGTGACCAACCTGATAGAAAATGCTATTAAATATTCCGGTCCGTGCGAGGTGGTTGATGTAAAGTTGTATTCAAAAAATGGTTTGATACACCTTGAAGTGGCCGATCATGGTATCGGCATAGCCGATGATGAAAAAAGCCGTATTTTCGACAAATTTTATAGGGTGGGCAGTGAAGATACGCGCAACACAAAAGGGACAGGACTTGGTTTGTATATTGTGAAAGAAGTGCTGGATAAGCACGAGGCAAGTATAAAAGTGAAGGATAACCGCCCTACAGGAAGTATTTTTGAAATTGTTTTTGCATAAAACTTAAATTAAAATCACATGCCAAATAGAAAAAGAATTTTACTGGCCGAGGACGAAGATCATCTGCTTGAAGCTATAAAACTTAACCTTGAGCTGGAAGGTTACAAAGTGTCAACAGCCAACAATGGTAAAAAAGCGCTGCAGAAATTTAAAGAAGAGCGTTTTAACCTGGTGATATTGGATGTAATGATGCCCGAAGTAGATGGCTTTGTGGTTGCTGAAACCATCAGGCTTGAAAATTCAGAGGTGCCCATTATGTTCCTTACCGCCAAAAATACCAACGAGGATAAAATTGCCGGATTGAAAAAGGGCGCAGATGATTACCTGACCAAGCCTTTTAACCTGGAAGAATTGATATTACGGGTAAACAACCTGGTAAAAAGAGGTTTAAAGGGTGAAGAACTGAAAGAGTTCAACAGCTATAAGATCGGCGATAAAACAATCCACTTTAATTCATTCGAGTTGGTGAACGGCGATGGTTCAATTACCCCGTTAACCAAAAAGGAAACCATGCTGCTGAAACTGCTGATCGAACGCAGAAATGATGCCGTATCGCGTGAGCAGATACTGGAAACCGTTTGGAATTATGATGTGTATCCTTCAACCCGTACTATTGATAACTTCATATTGACGTTCCGTAAATATTTTGAACCAGATCCTAAGAACCCGGTTTATTTTCATTCCATTCGCGGGGTTGGATATAAGTTTACGGATAACCAGCACTAATTAATGTTTACTAATAAGGCACGGATACTGGTTACCGGCATTTTTGCCGCAATGATGATATTTTTTTACTATCAGCGTGTTTACCAGCTGGCGGCATTTTGCCTGATGATGGTACTGGCGATCATTGTAGAATACTTTAGACAAGGCACTTTGGTACTGGCGGCCAAGTATTTCCATCTCAAAGATTATATAACAACCGAACGACTGTTAAACCAGATCAGGTGGCCCGAGTGGCTAAGCAGAAGGCGCCGTGGCTTTTACGAGTACATGATGGGCGGTATATGCCTGCAAAAGCATGAATTTGAAGCTGCTGAACAACATTACGAGATAGCTACCAAATACCCGCTTCGCACGGTAAACGACCATGTGGCCGCGTTGGTCCATGTGGCCAATATCAGCATCAGGCTGGGTAAATATGATAAAGCAGAAGAATATCTGAAGCTTGCCCTGAAAGACAAGGAAAAAGTTACCGCTAAAATGTTAGCGGTGATAGACAAGTTAAAGCAGGAATTAAAAAAACACTGAAGAAAGAATCAAGAGCCGAGATTCAAGAATCAAGATTAAATTGTCTTGGTTCTTGAATCTTGATTCCTGGCTCTATAAAAAAACATGAGAGATTCATTACTAATAAAAGCAGCATTTTCGGAGAAAACAGAACGGCCACCAGTATGGATGATGCGCCAGGCGGGCCGCTTTATGAAAGAATACTGGGATATTAAAAACAAATATTCCTTCCTGGAGATGTGCAAAACACCCGAATTGGCCGCCGATGTAACCATGCTGCCGGTTGATCTGCTTGGGATAGATGCCGCCATTTTATTTTCGGATATCCTGGTTACTGCCGAGGCTATGGGTGGCGACCTGAGTTTTACCCAAAACATCGGGCCAAAATTTGCAAACCCTGTTCGTAATAAAGCAGGTGTTGACGCTCTGGATACAGACGTAACCCACAAATTGCAATATGTAGCTGATGCCATTAAAGTAATACAACAACGTCTGAATGGCAGTATCCCGCTGATCGGATTTGCAGGAGCGCCATTTACGGTAATGAGTTATTTGGTAGAAGGCGGTTCGTCAAAAGATTTTAAGCTGACCAAGCTAATGCTCCACAACGAGCCTGAACTGGCTCATCAGCTGTTATCAAAAATCGCGACTGTTACAGCAGATTACCTGAATATGCAGATAGCCGCCGGGGTAAACGCCGTGCAGATATTTGACAGCTGGGCGCAGGCATTAGCCTGGGATGATTATAAAGAATTTTCGCATCGTTATATTGCCGAGATCATCAGCAAATTGAACAGGAAAGATATCCCTGTCATATCCTTCTGTAAAGGGAGTTCCGTATTTGCACCGCTGATGGCCGAAGCCAAACCGGATGTGATATCTATCGACTGGAATGTTGATCTGTTGGATATTAAACAACGTTTGCCAAAAGGCATAGCCGTACAGGGCAACCTTGACCCGCATATTTTATATGCTGATAAAAAGGTGATCAAAGAAAGGATATATCGCTTATTTGACCGAATGAAAGATGAAAGCGGATTTATATTTAACTTAGGTCATGGTATTATGCCGGATATCCCTTTCGATAATGTGAAGTATGCAGTCGAGATCATAAAAGAATACTAGCCCCCCGGCCTCCTGAAGGGGGAGGAATATGGGTTGTGCTATATTATATTAATAAATTAATTTAATCATTCCCCCTTTAGGGGGTTAGGGGGCCATGTATCAATACGTATTAGCTATACACATCATCTTTGTGGTCTGCTGGATGGCGGGGCTGTTTTATATTGTGCGTTTGTTTGTATATCACACCGAGGCTCAATCCAAGCCCGAGCCTGACCGCAAAATATTATCCGATCAATTCGTGATCATGGAGCGCAGGCTTTGGAATGTGATCACCATACCTTCCATGTGGCTAACCATTGCTGCCGGTATCACCATGCTATACCTCGCACCCGGTTGGTTAAAACAACCCTGGTTACATATCAAGCTTTGCTTTGTAGTTGGCCTGGTCGTTTATCATTATATCTGTCAGAATAAAATAAAACAAATGCGCCTGGGCCTGTTCACCTGGACATCCACCCAACTCCGCATCTGGAACGAAGTAGCCACCATATTACTATTTGCTATTGTTTTCCTGGCGGTGATAAAAGACGGTATCAGCTGGATCTATGGCACGGTTGGGATTGTACTTTTCTCGTTGATCTTAATGTCCGCGGTGAAGATCTATAAGTTTTACAGGACGAAGAAGTAAACCTATAGCTTATTTTTTCCGCACTTCAATCAAGCATCCGGCTTTACTCCTGCCTGTAAATAACACCATCCTTCATTACCAGCTTTACTTGCTTCACTGCTTTTATATCTGCCGAAGGATCACCCTGCACTGCTACCAGGTCGGCAAAATAGCCGGATTTAATGTTCCCCACGCTCCTCATTTTGAAAACCAATGCGTTTACCGAAGTGGCCGATCTTAAAACATCTAAGGCAGGCATACCATATTCAACCATTAGTATCATCTCACGGGCATTATCGCCATGGGCAAAAACGCCTACATCACCGCCCATGCAAATCGTAACACCGGCTTTCATCGCTTCGGCAAAAATATCTTTTTTGTGTTTCACCATCTCCGGGTCAGCATCGATGCCTTTTTTCCACCCTAAATAATATTCCGATATGGCTTCCGTAGCGGCAAGTGTCGGGCACAAAGCGATATCTTTTTCCTTCATCATTTTAAACAGCTCGGGGGTTCCGCCATCACCATGCTCAACCGTTGTTACACCTGCGGCTATGGCGCGCCTCATACCTTCAGTGGTGCTCGAGTGTACAGCTACTATTCTTCCACTGCTTTTGGCTACCTCAACAGCGGTTTTTAATTCTTCTTCGGTAAAGGTTGGTTCTGCTGTCCCGTACTCTCCCCAACGATAGTCCACATATATCTTAACCACATCTGCACCATGCCCTATCTGCGAGCGTACTGCATGCGTTATCCCTTCAACGCCATCTGCCTCTTCGGCTCCCTGCACAATATTGTTTTCTGTAACCACGCTTTTGGGCCCGTAACTGCCCGTAGCAACAATGGCACGGGTGGCTACCATCATCCGCGGGCCGGGGATAACCCCTTTATTGATGGCAATCTTCAATCCCACATCATCATAACCAGCGCCTTCGGTACCCAGGTCGCGTTCTGATGTAAAGCCAGCCATCAAAGTTTCACGGGCATGTACTACGGCACGTGCGGTACGTTCGGCGCGGCTTTCGGTCAGTACCTGGTCGTTCCAGCTTGTTTCATTATAAGGATGCAGGAACAAATGGGAGTGCCCTTCTATCAGTCCGGGCATCAGCGTCATCCCTTTCAGGTCGATTATTTTAGCCGATGACGGCACTTTTATGGTATTTGGTTCACCGGCGGCTTCGATATGATTCCCTTTTACCAATACCCACCAGCCTGCGTGCATTTGCTGCCCGTCAAAAACGCGGTCGGGCTTTAAAACAGTGTAAGTGTCTATTTTCTTATCCTGGGCAAAAGCATAGGAAAAAGATGAAAAAATAAGGATCAGGCAAATTTTGAAAATTTTCATGGATAGAAGATCAGGTGCATTAGTAAAATAACTAAAAATAATTCAATGTTAGTTATATTCTTGTAAACCGCATAGTCGACTCACCCGGTCTTTTCCGCTAGCCAGCGGATCGACCACCCTCTCTACGGCAAGCCGTAAAGAGGGTTTTTAAGATTTCTCTTTTTTTACCCTCTTTGCGCAGCAGAGAGGGTCGACAAGCGCAGCGATGTCGGGGTGAGTTAATTAAAAATAATTTGTAACCCGTGCAACCATTTAGCCTATCTTTTCATCTTACCTTTAAATGATGTTATTGGAACACAAATACACAACAGACGAACTGGTAAAACGCTGTAAAGCAGACGAACGCAAATCGCAGGAACTGCTGTACAAACAGTTCGCTTCAAAAATGCTGGGTGTTTGTATGCGATACGCCACTGACCGAATGGAAGCCGAGGATATGCTGCAGAACGGTTTTATACGTGTGTTTCAAAAAATAAGTGACTACCGCGGCGATGGTTCTTTTGAAGGATGGGTAAGGCGGATCATGGTGCACAGCTCTATTGAGTATTACCGTAAACATCATAAAATGCTGCAGGTGGTTGATATCGAAAGTGCAGCTAACGAGCCATCAGCAAACGCGGTTGCAGCGGCAAACCTGGATGCGAAAGACCTGATGATATTGATACAGCAGCTTTCGCCGGGATACCGGATGGTGTTTAACCTCTATGCGATAGAAGGCTATTCGCACAAGGAAATTGGAGAAATAATGGGCATATCGGAAGGCGCTTCCAAATCGCAGCTTTCGCGGGCCCGGACGATATTAAAAGAACAAATTACCCGATCGGGAGGAAAAAGATATGAATATGCAGGATAAAGAGTTTGATGATCTGTTCCGTTCAAAACTGGATGCTTTTGAAATGGAACCCACAGCACAGGTATGGGTTAATATCGATGCTGAAATGGATGGAAAAAAACGTAAGAACGGCGTTTTCTTCACTTTGAGAATAGCCGCCAGCGTTATTGTGCTGTTGACTGCCGGTATATTATTTATTCCTAAAAAAGATACCGTTACTCATCATCCAAAGAATCAATCAGCGCATGCCCATATAAATCCGCCTGTAGTAAAACCAGGAAACAATACCCCGGTAACTGTAAAAGATGAGCAGGTTGCAGCCATAGCCTTCCCGGTTAATTCTACTTCAAGAGTACATCATACTAAAAAACCGGAGAACGTTCCTGTTCAAAAAAAGCAAGTTGCGCCTGAGATTACTAACGCAGAGCCTGTAAAAGTGAACGAGCCACCCGTATTGATCGCTTCATCTGAAAAGCCTGCTGAAACTATAAAATCTGTAGTACCCGGTATTGAAACCCCATTAGCTGCAAAACAAGTTAACACAAATGAAACCAACGCCATCAACATCGCACCTGTTTTAGCTTCTACACAAACACCGGTAACCACCACAGCTAAACAGGCTGTTGTTAAAAAACGTGGTATCCATAACATGGGCAACCTGGTGAACCTGGTGATGGCAAAGGTGGATAAGCGCAAAGATAAAGTGATCGAATTTACGGATACCGATGATGAGTCGACCATTACAGCGGTGAACGTAGGGCCGATCAAAATAAAGAAAGAAGATAAATAAGCACTCAATCTAAATACACAACAAATATGAAACGTTTACTAATTACCGCCCTTATATGTGCGGCTGCAAGCACTTTGTTTGCACAGAATACAAAAACTGATTCGATTAAAACCTCTACCGATACAGCTAAAGCTAAAAAGGATATTTTAAAATTGGGCTTTGGCGAAGGCAGCGAATACGAGATCCATACGAATAAAGATTCGCTAAGAATAAAACCCGTTCATCCCTCATCGATCTACCCTAAAGCCTCTATCGGGTTAACCTTTTCACGGTTCGACCTAGGGTTGGCAACTTTGATAGATAACGGCAGCTTTACCTTAAGGCCCCAAAATCAATTCCTCAATTACCGTTCCTGGAAAACCAGTAACGTGGGCTTTGATATTTTCCAGATGGGTGTAAGATTCAGCGATGGCTTTAAGATTTACCTTTCAGGCGGTTTCGACTGGACGCTGATCCGCCTGCGCCAGAACATTACCATCCTGCCCAATCAGCCGGTATTAACTTACAAACAGGATGATATCGACTTCAGCAAAAACCGCTTTTCGTCAAGCTATTTGCGTGTACCGCTATCTTTTGAGTTCCGAAGCAAAGAAGACGAAAAGGGTAACAGGATTCATTTTGTAATAGGGCCTGATGCAGGTTTACTGCTCAACGGCCGTGTTAAACAGATCAGTGAAGAAAATGGCAAACAAAAGATAGATGATAGCTATCACTTTGCCAAAGTACGCTACGGCGGCTTTGTGCGCATGGGCTATGCAGGCTGGGGAATATTCGCCAAGTACTATGTGAATGATATGTTTGAGAACAGCCCCGAACAAGCAGGTTTGAAGAACTTCTCCTTTGGGTTTACGTTTGGGTTTTAAGATTATCTGATCACGATTTTGATTTAAGGGATTGCCATGATTTGTTTTACATCATGGTGATCTTTAAATCTGTTTAATCATGGTTCAGACATTGTATCTTTGCTCTTAATGTCAGCCGCCTTTTTACAAGCCAAATCATTAAGCAAATTATTCCCCGATGGGTTGGGGGTAAAAAAGACTGATCTTGCTATTGACCCGGGGCATGTTACGGCCATTATCGGGGCAAGTGGCAGCGGCAAAAGCACTTTATTACGGTTGTTGTATGGATTGCTATCGCCGGATGAGGGCGAAGTAAGATTCAAAGGCGAAAAGGTTTGGGGGCCCGAAGTTAAGCTGATACCGGGTCATGATGCCATGAAAATGGTGACCCAGGATAATGACGACCTGAACCTGTTTGCCAAAGTGTGGGATAATGTGGCCTCCCTGATGCCTAATACCAATGTGAAGGAGAAAGAGGAGCGCACAGAAAAGGTATTAAAGCAGCTTAACATGCTGCAATTATCTAACCATCGGATTGCCGATCTGAGCGGCGGCGAAAGGCAACGTGTAGCCATAGCCCGCGCATTGATCACCCACCCCGAAGTACTTTTATTGGACGAACCCTTTAACCAGGTGGATACCTCTTTCCGGGATGGATTGCAGGAAGATATCCGGCAAATTGTAAAAGAAACCGGGCTAACGGTTGTGATGGTATCGCATGATCCGGCTGAGGTATTATCCATGGCCGATATGCTGCTGGTACTAAAAGAGGGCGAGATCATAGAATCAGGTCATCCAAAAAAGATATACAACGATCCCAAGTATTTATATACTGCCAAACTACTCACCAACTGCAATGTGCTGACCAAAGAGGAAGCGCGTATATGCGGGATAAATGCCCACAAAGACGAGGTGATGCTGTACCCCGAATGGGTGGAAGCAACCAGCAGCTGGAGCCGCCGCAACTGGACGGTGAAGCAGGTCTTATTCAAAGGTTTTTATGAAGAGTTACTGCTCGAAAACAATGGCATACTACTCCGTATCCTAAACGGGCAGGCAGAAAAATACATCGAAGGCGATAAGGTGAATTTGAAGGTAGGGAAATACCTGGAGTATTGATTAACCCAAACCGTCAGCAATGACGTTCTTTAGAGTAGCTTCCCAACGATCTGCTCAGCGCTCAATTTCTCCTGCACACCACTGACCATATTCTTAAAGGCCAATAACCCACTCTCCATTTCGTCGCTGCCGATCACAATGGTATAAGGTATCTGCTTATTATTGGCGTACTCCAGCTGCTTTTTGATCTTAGCCCCTGCGGGATATAATTCGGAATTAATATCATTTTGCCTTAATTGCTGCAATAGTGGCAAGGCATAAGTTTCGCCCTCTTTATCAAAACAGCAGATCAGTACCTGTGTGCTTTGATTAGTTGTTTCAGGAAACAGGTTCAATTCATCCAGCACATCATAAATACGGTCGGCGCCGAAAGAGATGCCTACACCCGTCAATCCGCTTAGCCCGAACATCCCGGTCAGGTCATCGTACCTGCCGCCGCCTCCGATGCTGCCCATAGCCACCTCGTTGGTTTTCACCTCGAATATAGCGCCGGTGTAATAATTTAAGCCACGGGCTAAAGTAATATCCAATTCTAAGTTGGCAGTTTTGAGCGGGCAGTTGGCAATATAGTTGAACACGGTTTCTATTTCATCGCAACCTTTTAATCCAACAGGCGAATCAGCCAAGGCATCGCGCAGACTTCTCAGCTTAATTTCGTTCGAACCCTGCAATAAGATCACCGGCTTTATTTTTTCAATGTCAGCCTGGGTAAAACCTCTTTCCAGCAATTCTTTGATCACGCCATCAAGCCCGATCTTATCCAGTTTATCTATGGCAACCGTCAGGTCGATAATGTTATCATTCTTATCTATGATCTGTGCGATACCAGACAGGATCTTCCTGTTATTAATTTTTATGGTGAAATCTTTCAGCCCTAATTTGCCTAAAGCTTCATCATAGATCATTACAAATTCGGCCTCATTCAACAAAGAATCAGAACCTACAACATCAGCATCGCATTGATAAAATTCGCGGTAACGTCCACGCTGTGGCCTGTCGGCGCGCCAAACTGGCTGCACCTGGAAACGTTTGAAGGGAAATGTGATCTCGTTCTGGTGCTGCACTACATAGCGCGCGAAAGGAACGGTGAGATCATAGCGGAGGGCTTTTTCGGCGATCTTTGAAACCATGCTTTTGCTATCCGCAGTAATATTTGAAGCGTTAATTCCTCCATCTGCCAGGAAATCACCATTATTCAATATTTTAAATATTAGCTTATCCCCTTCTTCACCATATTTACCAGTCAGCGTAGATAATTTCTCCATGGATGGCGTTTCGATCTGTTGGTAACCATATTTACGGAACACGCTTTTTATCGTATCGAAAATATAATTACGTTTAGCCATTTCAGCAGGCGAAAAGTCGCGGGTGCCTTTTGGAACAGATGGTTTGATGGATGCCATAGGCGCAAAGGTAATAAAGTTAAGGTTATTTACCCCGTAGGGGTTAAATGTTGGTAGAAAACAATCATTGTAAAAAACCCGTGCCGTAGGTACGTAACACAGGGTTCCGTACCTACGGCACGGTAAACATTTTCTATTTGATTTTCTACCAACATTATGCTCCTATGGAGCATTCTGAATAGCATTTCATTAAACCTTAAATCTCGACCGGCCTCATTTTAGGTATCAAAAAATGCATGATCAGCCAGGCGAGCAGGTACGCGCTACCGCAAACAAAAAACATGATATAGTAGGCGGTCTCAATATGGTGTATGGCACGGTAGTGCACAAACATTTTCTTTTGCACCAGCAGGGATAACAGCACACTGCCTATCGAGCCAAACATACCGCCTATCCCGGTAATTGAACCGACCACCTTTTTAGGGAACATATCTGATGCGGTGGTGAATATATTCGCGCTCCAGGCCTGGTGCGCGGATGCCGCCAAACCAATAATGATCACGGCCAGCCACATATTGATACTGCCCAAAAGCTGTGCAAAAATGATGGGCACTACGGCAAAGGCATAAATCAGCATACTGGTTTTGCGGGCTTTAAATACAGTCCAGTTATGATCAATTAAATACTTGGGCAGGTAGCCTCCAAAAACACTCCCGAATGTTGATATGGTATAAACCAGCGCAACGGGAATAGCAATTGCGGTACCTTTTAATCCGTACTGACTTTCCAGGAAATCGGGCAGCCAGAAAAGGTAGAACCACCATATCGGGTCGGTTAAAAATTTACCGATGGAAAAAGCCCAGGTTTGTTTGTAGGTCAATAATTTCCCCCATGATATCTTTTCATCCGCGCCGAGCTTATCTGCCTGATCATGTGCATCATCGCTGTTGATATAGGCTAACTCGTCTTTTGATAAGCGTTTTTGCCGGGCGGGTATCTCGTAAAAGATAAGCCATAATACCAGCCAGATAAACCCAACTGAACCCGTTATAACAAAGGCCCAGCGCCAGCCCCAGGTTACGGCAATGAATGGTACGGTCAACGGCGCTATAATGGCCCCAATGTTTGCCCCCGAATTAAATATACCGGTTGCCAAGGCCCTTTCTTTTTTGGGGAACCACTCGGCAACGGTTTTTATAGCTGCCGGAAAATTACCTGCCTCGCTTAGTCCCAATGCTGAACGCACCATGCCAAAACCCAGTGTACTGCTGGCAAAAGCATGGCACACCGCCGAAACACTCCACAAAAAAGTGGAGAAGAAATAGCCCATTTTGGTACCCAACCGGTCTATCAGCCTGCCCGCAAACAGTAGTCCGAAGGAGTAAGCCACTTTAAAAGCGATCTCCACGTTGGCATAATCGCCATCGTCCCATTTAAAATCTTTAGTTAGGTCTGACTTTAACAGGCTGATCACCGCCCTGTCGAGGTAGTTGACGGTAGTGGCAAAGAAAATGAGCGAGCAGATAACCCACCTGTAATTTCCGGGTTTATCCTTCATAATTGCCTGGCTACCTGGATCAGTTGCAACGCATTTATTGTGTCGTGATAAAGCTGATCATATAATTTATGTTTAAGTATATCTTTTGTGATCAGTTTACTTCCCATTCCTACTGCGCTTACCCCAGCTTTAAACCAACCACTTATATTGTCTGTATTTAACTCCACGCCACCCGTCGGCATAAATAACTGGCCTCTGAAAACGTCTGATACTGCCCTTATATAGTCCGGCCCTAAAACATTAGCCGGGAATATTTTTATCAGTGCCGCCTCATGCTGCTGCGCCAGGCTTATTTCAGTAGGCGTCATACAGCCGGGTATCCATAATCCATTATGCTGATTCACTATTTCGGCCACGTACGGGTTTACGGTGGGCGCGACTATAAAATCTGCTCCCGCCTCAACATAAATGAGGGCGTCATCCCCGGTTTTTATAGTGCCCGCGCCGAAATACAGATCGGGCATTTCGCGTTCCTGCGCCGCTTTTAATATTTTGAAATTCTCAAATGCTTCCTTTGCCCGGTTGGTGTATTCCATTACACGCACCCCGGCTTTATACAACGTGCGCACTATTTGCAAACTAACATTGGGGTCTTCATAAAAAAACAGGGGTAACATGCCCTGGTTCAAAATGCTGTCTAATATGGCTTGTTTATTTTTCATTTTTGGTTGATTGTTTCAGTGTGCCGGTAGATCAATTATTTAATTTTAGCAACAACTCCTCAGCAGTTTTGTTGGTAGTATCACTTTCAATATATAATTTATCAAACGCGGCTGTCGCGGCAAATTCCAAAGCTTGGCCGGGATCAAAATTATGATAAAAACCGTAGATCAGCCCGGCCATAAAACAATCGCCGCTGCCTACTTTGTTAATTATTTTTGTTGCTGCCAGCTCGGTTGACGTGTAAAATTTATCCCCTGTATATAAGGTAGCATAGTAATTAATTTCACCTTCCGCATCAAACCTGAAAGTATTGGCTACGGCTTTGCATTTGGGATACCGCCGTACTATAGCTTCGGATGTATTTAAGGCTTCTTTGAGGTAAATACTTTTTTGCCCCGACTCATGTATATCCGGCATTACCGGGATGCCGAGCATCGTATCCACCGCCCAAACATTACCCATAACCAGGTCGCAATAGTTAACCAATTCCGGCATTACCTGCTGGGGTGTTTTTCCATACTGCCATAGTTTGGAGCGATAATTCAAGTCGACGGATATCGTGATATTTTTTTTGGATGCAGCTTCTAAAGCTTCCTTGCACACGTCCGCAATATTTTGATTCAGCGCAGGGCATATTGCACTAAAATGAAACCAATTTACGCCCTCCAACTGCTTATCCCAATTGATCATTCCGGGCTTCAATTCTGAAAATGCAGAGTACGCCCGGTCATAGATCAGGGCATCATTTTTAAGATCTTTTCCTTTGGTTAAAAAGTAAAGCCCAAGCCTGCCGTTGCGATAAATTACGGATGATATATCGATCTTTTGCTGCGCAAGAAAATTGACGATCTGCGCGGCCATGCCATTATCCGGCATAGCTGTAATATATTTTGATGGAACGCCCCATAGCGCTAAAGCAGTGGCCACATTCAGTTCGGCCCCGGCAATGTAAAAAGGAAACTGATTTTCTTTTAGCCATTCGCCGCCCTCATCCGGGGATATCCTCAGCAGCAGTTCGCCAAACGTAAGTACGGTACCCTGTGTGTTTATTTTCAATGGAACAGCCATCACTTAGAAATGAAAATAGTTTTTAGCATTATAATAACAAATATCCTGGATGATCTTCCCGGTCCATTGCAAATCATTCGGCAGTTCGCCGTTATCAATATCCTCGCCAAATAAATTGCAAAGCAAACGTCGGAAATACTCATGCCGCGGGAACGACAGGAAGCTGCGCGAATCAGTGAGCATACCCACCATCCGGCTTAGCAAACCCATATTGGATAAAGCGTTCAGCTGTTTGGTCATCCCATCCTTCTGATCCAAAAACCACCATGCCGAGCCAAACTGTATCTTACCGGCAACAGAGCCATCATTAAAATTGCCCGTCATGGCAGCCATAATTTCGTTGTCGGCAGGGTTGAGGTTGTAGATGATGGTTTTGGCTAGTTTATTGTCTGTATCGAGTTTATTTAGAAAACGCGATAATGATCTCGCCTGGCTAAAATCACCAATAGAATCCCAACCGGTATCGGGCCCCAGTGTATTAAATGCACGGGTATTGTTATTGCGTAAAGCGCCTAAATGGTATTGCTGTACCCATCCTTTTTCGTGATCCCAAAGGGCAAAATTGATGAGCATAGCCGATTTGAATTTTGCAATTTCCAACGGCATCAGCGCGTAATTGTGCTTTATCTTTTTAAATATGTCGGCGATCTCATGATCGGTATAATCTTCGGCATACAATTGCTCCAATCCATGATCGGATAACACGCATCCGTTTACTGCAAAATAGTCGTGCCGCTTTTTTAATGCCTCCAGATAACTATCAAAATCGGGTATGCTGATGCCTGTGATTTTTTCAAGCTGATCAATGTATTGATTCAAAGCGCGGGTATCATCCACATTCATAGCCTTATCAGGCCTGAAGGCCGGTAAAACTTTTACCGCATAGCCATCTTTTTTTAGTTGCTGATGATGTTCCAAACTGTCGAGCGGGTCATCGGTAGTGCAGATCACTTCCACCTTCATTTTGGTGACCAGGCCCCTCACCGCATATTCCGGTGTTCGCAGTTTTGCCGTACACACATCATAAATATTTTTGGCTGTTGATGGCAATAACAGCTGGTCGATATTAAAATAGCGGCGCAGTTCAAGGTGTGTCCAATGATAAAGTGGATTGCGCAGGGTATAAGGAACGGTAGCCGCCCATTGCATAAATTTCTCTTCGTCGCTTTTGCTGCCGGTTATGTATTCCTCGTTCACACCATTGGCCCGCATAGCCCGCCATTTATAATGATCGCCATAAAGCCAGGGTTGGGTCAGGTTCTCAAAATTGATATTGCCTGCTATCTGCTCGGGGGGTAAATGGCAATGGTAATCTATGATAGGCAGATCAGCCGCATATTCGTGATATAAACGTTGAGCAGTTGTTCCTTGTAGCAGAAAATTTTCGTCTAAAAACTCCTTCATCTTAAAAAAATCACCTCTGTCGATCGTACGGTATTATTGAATATACAGAACCACGGTTTATTGATCCAGAGCCTAAATATAAGAGAAATTGCCAGCAACTTTAAAGATATGCCATCGGATTGTTACAAGTCTTCCACCAATAAAAAAAGCGATGAGTTTCCTCACCGCCTTTTGGAATTGATTGATTAAGACTTTTACCAGAACCTCACGTATAACAACGAAATTATAAGCAAAGTAACAACGATCATTGCCAATATACCAGGTTGTAATTTAAACATGGATTTATCCAGTGCAAATGCTTTGGGGTTTATCTTAGGTCCGCCAAGACTAACGAGGATCATGATCAACATGGTAAAGAAAAACGCAAGCCCCATACAGATGTGGAAAGGTATTTCATAAACGCCAGTGCTGTTTTTATAGGCAGAATATAAGAATGTTTCGGGCCCAAACCATACCGGGGCATAAACATTAAATAGTACCGAGAGCAGAAAGCCTGTAATTACGCCAACTACAGCAGCAGCCCCGGTTGTACGTTTCCAGAACATACCGAGTATGAACATGGCAAACACCCCCGGACTAATAAAGCCTGTGTATTTTTGTATAAATGTAAAACCGCCTTCGCCACCGATCCCCAGGAGGTCCTTCCAGGTAAGTAATATGGAAACGATCAAAGCGCCAATAATAGTGATGCGGCCCACTATAACCATGTTCTTTTCAGTAGAATCTTTTTTGATGTATTTTTTGTAAACATCCAATGTGAAAATGGTTGAAATGCTGTTTGCCTTACCTGCCAGTGAAGCAACAATAGCAGCAGTAAGCGCGGCAAGGGAAAGGCCTATTAAGCCATTAGGCAGATAACCTAATATAGCCGAGTACGCGTTATCCGAAATTACTTCGCCATGTTTGCTGTTTGCTGCCATTTCAGCCTGGAGCATTCCTTTTTGGTGCAGCACATAGGCTGCAATACCGGGCAGCATTACTATCACAGGCATCAGCAACTTAAGGAAGCCTGCAAATAAAATACCCTTGCGTGCAGTTTTCAGATCGGCCCCGAGTGCACGTTGCGTTATATATTGATTACAACCCCAGTAGTTAAGGTTAATGATCCATATACCTGCCACATAAGATAGCAAACCAGGAATAGTCAAATAATTATCTACCTGGTGCTGCGGAGTGGCTGCAGTAGGCTTTGCAAATATCATGTGAAAATGGTCAGGGGCATTTTTAACCAGTTGGTTGAACCCATCCAGTGCGCTATCGCCAAAACCAAAGGCTTTACTTACAACCGTTAAGGCTACATAAGTTGTTGCCAGGCCCCCGATGATAAGTACGCTAACCTGTATCACATCAGTAAACCCAATAACTTTCATGCCACCAAGGGTGATAAAAACAGCAAATATTGATAAGGCAATCAGGATAACGTGAAAGGAATCCGGACTACCCCCTACCAAATTATTGATGGCGACCGCACCGAGATATAAAATGGATGTAAGATTAACAAACACATACAAAAACAGCCAGAATATACTCATAATAAGAGCAACAGTTTCATTATATCGTGTTTTTAAGAATTGCGGCATAGTGAATATCTTATTTTTAAGATATACAGGTATAAACCATACGGCTACAATTATTAATGCTATAGCGGCTATCCATTCATAAGCGGCAACTGCAATACCTATACTATAACCTTGACCACTCATGCCTATAAATTGCTCAGCCGAAATATTGGAAGCTATAAGGGATGCGCCTATTGCCCACCAGGTGAGGGAGCCTTCAGCTAAAAAAAAGTCGTGTGTATCAGTAACGGCTTTCTTTTTTTTGCGGTAAATGTAGTAGCCATAGCCGGCTACGATAAAAAAATAAATTATGAAAATGACATAATCTATTGCGGTAAACTTGCTCATATCGTTGGTTTTAATCGGTTGTTTGCCTTAGTAATCAGTAAAACAATATTCCCATCTGCTTTACTTTACTATGATAAAATATCCTACGCTTTAAAAATGTTGATTTGACAATTATAAACTATATAAAATGATTTAACAAATTTTCAAAGTAAGTCTTTTTTTACGAATTGCAAATTTTGTTTCGGACTAATTCAATTCAAGTGTTACTGCTGATTTCGCAGGCAGATCAACCACTAGTTTATCGCCATCCTTTTTTGCATTGGTAAAATTGGTTATATGTACTTTGTTGGGTTGTTTAAAGGTATTGATATCGGTCAGGTTAGCTGATGTAAGCACTTGCCCGGTTACTGTTTTCCATGCGATATCACCCAAATTTGCAGTTACCATGATGTTGTTATGCGGATCAAGGTTAACCAACGAAACATGTATTTTGCCCGAAGCATCCTGCGAAGCTGAAATACTTACCGCCGGTATCTTTTTGCCATCAAATTCATAATCAGGCGAATTTAGTTTGACCGGCAGATATTTAGCATCCTGGTGAACTTTGTACAGATCGAATATATGATAGGTCGGGGTCAGCAGCATCTTATCTTTATCCGTCAATATAAGCGATTGCAGCACATTTACAGTTTGTGCCAGGTTGGCCATTTTAACCCGGTCGCAATGATTGTTAAATATATTCAGCGTGGTGGCCGCCAAAAGCGCATCACGCAGGCTGTTTTGCTGGTAAAGAAAGCCCGGATTGGTGCCCGGCTCTACATCTGTCCATACACCCCATTCGTCAACTACCAGGGCCACTTTTTTCCCGGGATCGTACTTATCCATGATAGCCGAATGTTTGGTAACCAGCTCTTCCATCTTCAGGCAGTTCACCATGGTATTAAAATATTCCTTTTCGTCAAAGCTGGTAGCTGATCCTTTATGCCCCCAGTTGCCGGATGGTATAGTATAATAGTGCAGGGATAATCCCCACATGCCGGTGCCAATATTTTTCATACATACTTCCGTCCAGTTGTAATCATCAGAGTTTGGCCCGCTGGCGATCTTTTTGAGGGCTGCACCTGGATAATTCCTGGCATAAGTGGCATACCTTTTATACTGATCGGTATAAAATTCAGGCGTCATATTACCGCCGCAACCCCAGCTTTCATTCCCCACTCCCCAAAAGGTAACCTTATAAGGCGCCGGGTGCCCGTTTTGCTTTCTTAATTGCGCCATGGTGCTTTCGCCATCCAGGTTGAGGTATTCCACCCATTTCGACATTTCTTCCACCGTACCGCTGCCAACATTCCCCGCTATGTAAGGCTCGCAGCCTATAAGGTGGCAAAGCTCCAGGAATTCGCTAGTGCCAAAACTGTTATCATCCGTCACGTTGCCCCAGTTGGTGTTCACCATTTTTGGGGGTTGGGCACGGGGGCCAATACCGTCGCGCCAGTGGTATTCATCAGCAAAGCAGCCACCCGGCCAGCGCAGGTCAGGGATTTTTATTTTTTTCAGGGCGTTAACCACGTCCAGGCGTATCCTGTCCTGTTTAGCTACAGGCAACGTTTTATCAAC
>Ga0206976_1153_pt1 | contig 21926 bp, 16 predicted proteins | sample Alteio_BWOrgHeat_82_FD_152926 | JGI IMG/M metagenome (GOLD analysis project Ga0206976, IMG submission 152926) | Enriched cells from forest soil in Barre Woods Harvard Forest LTER site, Petersham, Massachusetts, United States -... | ecosystem: Environmental > Terrestrial > Soil > Temperate forest >... | reverse complement strand
GCGCCAGCCGGTGGACTTGTAAATGTGTGTCCGGGAACGTACGCCGAACAACTGGAGATCGATAAGCCTCTTACGCTTCGAGGCATTATGGGAGTGCCGAGCATTGTTGTGCCCTCGGATGGGCTGAATCAGCTTCCTAATGAACCAGGCGTGTATCCGCAGGTGTTTGTGAACAACGCAGGCGGCGAGGTGAAACTCACCAACATCATGGTAGACGGCAGCGATGCCTTCCTTAACTTCGAGGGCCTTGTGTTCGCCGTGGACAACCTCTGCCCGACGGGCGCGCTTCAGAATTTCGTCGGGGTGTATTTCGTAAATACACCCGGAGTGCTGGAGAGCGTAAACGTGAGCAATCAATTCGCCTCTTTTTTTCTGCCGGAAGATGAGGGGCCTCAGGTAATTCCGAATTGCGGCAGCGGCGTCCAATTCAGCGGCAGCCGGTCGGCGGTGGTGCGCAACAGCAGCGTCAGCAATGTTGGTTTCCAGGCTATCTATTCGAATGGCGATCTGACAGCCGACCACAATGTAATTTCGGGTGGATTTGGCCCGCATGGTATAGGAATAGGGTCTGTCAGCGGAACCATTGCCAACAACTCAGTTACAGGCTCGATCGGCTACAACAAGACCGTCGGCATTCAGGGCGGCGACGTTGTGAGAGACAACGTCGTCCAGTCGGCGATCTACGGGGTCATGGGAGCCGGTACGGTCCGGAATAACACTCTGACCAACAACGCGATCAGCGTGTCGGGGGGGAGTGATATCGCCGAGAATGTGATCTCTGCGCCGTCCACTTACTATGACCCTGGCTGTTTTAACGAGGGCTGTGACGGGACGCCGACCGGCCCGGCATTTCCAACAATCGGAGTGGATCTCGGTTGTGGAAGCGCGATTCCGGTGCGCAATAACAAAATTGAGGGAGTGGGAATCGGATTCGCGAATCTGGAAAGCGGAGAGAAGATTGCGCGAACGAATCTCCTGAGCAATGTGACAACCGTCTCGACCAGCTGCGCTCAGTAGGCGCAGCGTGGTCGGCGGGGTGCTTTGATCCGCGGGGCTAGGCCAGCGCGAGGTTGAGGTTCTCGATGGCTTCGTCGATTTCCTGGGTGTTCTTGAAGCCGACGGTCACAGAGTCCACTCCCGCGTTCCGGAAAGCAAAGCGCATGGCAGCTTGGCGGTCTTCGCGACGGGTGAAGGTGCCGTTGCCGGCGAGTTTCATGCTGATGACGCCCATGCCTTGCGAGTGCACCTGCTTGACGTGTTCGACGACCTCGCTGACGTTGGCGGGGTTGTTGTTGTCCGCTGAGGTTGGGCCGTCCATGCGCGTGCCGTTGTGATTCATGCGGATCATGGCGATCTCCAGCCACTTGTTGCCGGGCATCTGCCGCAGCGCGGGCAGGCCGTGAACGGATGCTCCGCGGGTGCGGATGATCTTCTTCGACTGCGCTTCGAGGATGCCGTCCTGCCAGCGCGCGGTTTCCGAGACCCAGTCGGAGGTGTGCTGCCAGTGGAGCAGCATAATGTCGAAGTATTCGGTCTGCGAGGTGCGGCGGAGCTCGTCGAAGCGTGTGAGGGGATCGCCTTCGTGGAAGGTAGTCACCTTGGTCATGAGCTGATAGCTATCGCGCGGAAAGGGCTTGAGCGCCTCGCCGAGCATGGCGGGAGTCGAGTAAGCCTCCGCTGTTTCGAAGAAGCGGATGCCATGATCGTAGGCGTAGGCGACGAGTCGGCTGAATTCCTTCTGGCCGAGTGCGGCTTGGACCTCGCCGGCATTCGTACCGGTTCCGAATGCGAGACGCGTGACTTGCAGGCCTGATTTGCCGAGGGTGACGGTGTCGGTAGCTGTTTTGGGGGCGGTAAGAGGTACGGCTTGCAGGGGGATTGTGCCGATGCCGGCGAGCGTTCCGGCGGCGAGGGAACCTTTGAGGAATTCGCGACGGGAGAACGGGCTCATACGAGGCCTCCAGTAGCTGGGGACGGGCTGCCAGCCGATTGCAAAAATCGTAGCACGATCATGGATAGTGACGTTCGACGGCAGGCGTGGGTTGCACAGGAGAGAATTGTGAAATGAAGAGTCACACGGAGTATCTGGTTTTCGAGACGAGGAAGCGCAAGGAGATGATGCATATCACTGATGAGGTGGAAAAGATTGTGCGGCGGAGCGGGGTGAAAGATGGACTGTGTTTTGTGTCTCCAATGCACATCACGGCTGCGATCTATGTAAATGATCTGGAGAGCGGGCTGATCGAGGATATCGGCAAGTGGCTGGAAGAGCTGGCGCCGGAGCAGCCGGACTACAAGCATCACCAAACAGGCGAGGACAATGCGGATGCGCATTTGAAGGCGCTGTTGCTGCATCACGAAACGACGCTTCCCGTGACGAATGGCAAGCTGGACCTGGGGACGTGGCAGCGGGTGTTCTATGCGGAGTTCGACGGGCAGAGGCGCAAGCGGGTGATTGTGAAGGTGCTGGGAGTGGGGTGACGGACGGGGCCGAATGTGTAAATTGGGTTCATGAAAAAGCTCATTAACAGGCCGGCAGATGTTGTGGAAGAAATGCTGCAGGGGCTGTCTGTGCTGCATCCGGGCTCTGTGCGCCTGTTGGGACAAAAGGTCATGCTCCGCGCAGATGCGCCCGACAGCCGCGATGCGCAGGTGGCGGTCATCTCGGGCGGTGGCAGCGGTCATGAGCCGGCGCACGCGGGTTATGTCGGCCACGGGATGCTGAGCGCTGCTGTGGCTGGCGAGGTCTTCACTTCGCCGAGCAGCGATTCGGTCTATGCGGCGATCAAGGCTGTTGCGGGGAAGCCGGGTGCGCTCCTGGTGGTGAAGAACTATACGGGCGACCGGCTGAATTTCGGACTGGCGGCTGAGATGGCGCGGGCCGAAGGTATTCCGGTGGGGATGGTGATTGTGGATGACGACGTTGCGTTGAAAGGAACGGAGCAGGCGACGGGCGCACGCGGTCTGGCGGGCACGGTGTTCGTCCACAAGCTGGCCGGAGCTGCCGCCGCCGAGGGCAGGAGCCTGACAGAAGTTGCAGCGACCGCCACGGCGGCGGTCGAGTCGCTGGCGACGATGGGACTGTCGTTTTCTGCAGGGACTTCGCCTGCGGTGGGGAAGCCCAGCTTCGAGCTTGGCGAAGATGAGATAGAGCTGGGGCTCGGTATTCACGGAGAGCCGGGTGTAAGGCGGACGCAGATCCAGAGCGCGGACCAGCTTACCGAGACATTGCTGGTTGAGATGCTGAAGCACGGGAAGTTCGGCGACGGCAAGCGCGTGGCGGTGATGGTGAATAACCTGGGGGCCACCACGGAAATGGAACTGGCGATTGTGGCGCGGCATGCAGTGCGCTTTCTTGAGAGCCAGGCATTCACGGTGGAGCGGGTCTATGCGGGGACGTTTCTATCGTCGCTGGACATGGCGGGAATCTCGATCTCGGTTCTCGGGGTCAACGATGAGTGGCTGCGCTGGCTCGACGCTCCGACGACGGCTTCTGCATGGCCGAATGCGATGAAGCAGCGGCCGGGTAGGCCGGATGTGGGCATCGCGGCGAATTTCGGGTCGAGCGTGAATACTCCGAGCGGCGCGGTCGCGCAGAGAGAGACGGGGAAGAAGCTAAGGCGGGCGATCGAAGGTGCCAGTAAGGCGTTGATTGACGCTGAGGATGAACTTACGGAGATGGATCGCATCACAGGCGACGGCGATCTCGGCGTAAGCATGCGGCGTGTAGCAGAGGCGGTGCGGGTCGCGGTGGATTCATATCCACTCGATGATGTTCCGGCTACGCTGAAGGCTCTCGGGCATACCCTACAGCGCGAGATGGGCGGATCGTCGGGGCCGCTTTACGGAGTGCTTTTTCTGCGTTGCGGAAATGTACTGGAGGGCTTCGGGTCAACGGGGTTGGCGCAGTGGATCGATGCAATGGAAGCGGGCTGCAAGGCTATCGGCGAACTGGGCGGCGCAAAGCCCGGCGACCGGACGATGCTGGATGCTCTCGATCCGTTCGTGACGGCTCTGAAGAGTGCGGGAGGCGGGTTATCGCGCGAGGCGCTGATGGCGGCGTGTGACGCGGCGGAGCGGGGTGCGGAGGCGACGGCGCGTATGAAACCACGGCTGGGCCGCTCGAGCTATCTTGGAGAGCGCGTGCTCGGACATCCTGATCCGGGAGCCAAGGCGGTCGCTGTCTGGTTGCGCGCAGCTACGGAAGTGCTGTTTCCGCAATAAGAGCTTACTTCACAGGAAAGCAGTCGAGGTCGTTGGCGAACGCGATCGGGCCGGAGTAGTGGAGCCTTATCTCGGTCTCGATCTGCTGTTCTTTTCCCAGGGTGCGCAGCATGCGGTGCGAGAGCACCAGCTGCTTGACGTGTGCATTACCGGCGATCTCGCCGATCACGGACGGCGGCATGTGCAGGCGCCGTTCGACTCCGGTTGCGCCTTCGGGCACGGCGTTGTGAGCGACGAATAAGTCGGCATTCGAGGCAAGCTGTGTGAGGCCTTCGCCTTCGCCGTTGGTGTCTCCGCTGAAGACGATGCGCTTGCCGCCGATTTCGACGCGCCAGGCGAGTGCGGGGAAGGCCCCATGAATGACGCGCACGGCGGAGATGGACATGTCGGCATTGTGGAAGACGGGTGCTGGCGTTGAGCCGGCTCCGACATCGTGCGGCTGTAATTTGTAACTGCTATCGTTTCCTGAATCGACGAGTTCGCTCAGATAGCGCCAGGCGCCGTGGGGATCGCTGAAGAGGTCGTGCACGAATTCGGTGGTGGAGGGCATGAATTCGTTTCCGGGCGGTCCGTAAACGGGTAACGGGCGATTGCGATCCTCAAACCAGGAAGAAAAGACCAGAGCGGGGAAGTCGCTCGTGTGATCGACGTGAAAGTGGCTGAAGAGGAAGACGTCTGGAGTGGACATTTGCGCGCCGCTCTCGCCAAAGCGAAGGGCGCTGCCTCCGCCGGCGTCAAGGATGACGCGGGCTTTGCCGTCCTTCCATATGAGATAGCTCGTTGAGGCGCGCTTGTCTTGTGTCTCCGGGCCGCCGGAACCGAGGACCTGCACTGCCACGCCTGAAGATCCGCAGGACTGCGCAGCTCCGGGCAAAGATCGGCATAGACCTACGGCTAAAGCCAGGATAAGCAGAGCTTTTATCGATTGTCTGAGAGAGTGCATGGTCGAACCTCAGGTCGGGTGGCTGGAGCAGTGCGCTATTGGGCTCCGGAGTTTCCGTTGGTGCGCTCTTTGGCGTAGATGGTGTGAGTGACGCGGGGCGGCTCGGCGCCGGTGTGAAAGCCCAGGACGCGGTCGTGGATGACGTGGTCGGATGTGGTGAAGCGTTCATGCTGGCGAAGGTAGTCGATCCAGGACTCCATGATGAACGTCTCGCTGACGCGATGGAGATCGTCGACATCCTGGAAGACGCCCCAGCGCATTGCGCCGTCGCGCAGCCGGATATCTCGCAGCTCGTGAATAGCGTGGACGAAGTCGTTGTAATTCTCCGGATCGACATGGAAGTCGATGACGATTCTGACCGGTCCGTCGGACATGTGCGGCTCGATCGCGAGCTGCGGCACGACCACTTTTGAACGAGATGGCGTCAGGTCGGGCAACTCACCGCGGAGTACGTGGAGGCGATTGCTTAAGGGCAGCGTGATCAGCAGGCCTCCGGCGGCAGCGGCGAGGGATATGCGCGTGGAGGAATGTTCGGCAATGAATCCCCAGATGACGCTGCCGAGAGCCATGCCTCCGGAAAAGATCATCTGGTAGATGCCGAGGGTGCGGGCCTGGACCCAGCCGGGCGCGGAGAGCTGCACGGCGAGATTAAAGGTGGACATGGTGCTTGTCCAGCAAAAGCCCGCGCACAAAAGTACCAGGATGATGATCAGCGGATAGTGGACGAAGGCGAGAACGAGAAGCGTGGCGATGAAGACGCCGGTGGATATGGCGATGATGAAATCCGCGGAGAGCCTGCGGCGGACGTGCGGGAGACTGGTGGCGCCGATGACGGCTCCGAGGCCCATGCTGCCGTTGAGGATGCCGTAACCGAGGGCTCCCTGATGGAGGTCCTGGGCGGCGACGACTGCGAGCAGGGCCCATACGGCGCTGACAAAGGTGGTGAAGACAAAAACACGGGCGAGGGCAGCCTTCAGCGGCGGAGAGTATTGGACGTAGCGCAGGCCGGCACGCATGGATCCATAGATCCGTTCGGCAGGCAGCGCGCTCTTGAAGATCGGGTGGCGCTTCCACTGGTAGAGGACGTAAATGACGCCGACGAAGGAGAGCGAGTTGAGCAGGAAGGTCCAGCCGGCGCCGGTATCGGCGTGAACGAAGGCGGCGACGGTCAGACCGCCGAGAGCCGGGCCGAGGGCGCGGGCGAGGTTGAATCCGGCGCTGTTGAGAGATACAGCTTCGGGAAGCTCCTCGCGGGGGACGAGCTCGGGCACGATGGCCTGCCACGCGGGGCTGTTCATAGCCACGCCAACGCTGAGCAGGAAGGTCAGGCTGAGGAGCACCCACGGCGAAATGATGTTGAGAAAAGTCAGCAGGCTGAGCACAGCGACGGCGGCGAGCATCCAGGCCTGCCAGAAGAGCAGCAGACGGCGGCGGTCGAAGATGTCGGCGGTGGCGCCGGCGAGGAGGCCGAGAACCAGGACCGGCAGGCTGGCCGCGGTCTGCATGAGAGCAATGAGCAGCGGGGACGGCGTGAGGACCGTCATCAGCCAGGTGCCGGCGGTGTCCTGCATCCAGCCGCCGAGGTTGGAGACGGTGGCAGCTATCCACAGGTTGCGAAAGCGGGGAGCTCTCAGCGGCGCAAACCCTGAAGGCGGGGGTTGGGCGACCGGGGTTCCATCGGAACCCGGCGGCGGATTGGGCGCGGGTGAAAAAGGCATGAAGGCCGTGGCCGGGCAAGGGCTACACCATCATACCGGGCGAAGACACGGCGGAAATCGAAGCAGCGCGGGAGAAAAAGGGCCGCGGTACTTACTTCGCCAAATGCGACAGATCCTGTAGATGCGACAGGCGATCCAGAAGATCGGCGGCGGAAAAATTGTCAGCGGCAAACTCGGGCACTTCGTGGATGTACTGCAATATGCAGCGCAGGGCAGCGGCTATGCCGCGGCGCTCGATCCAGATCTGGCAGTCCAGATAAGTGCCGTGATAGAGGGCCTGACTTTCGTCAGTTAGTCCTTCATTTCTACAGACATAACCGTTTGCGCCCTCGGTAAAAATGACCAGGTGCCGCTCGCGCTCGTCCAGGCACGCAGCGGCGGCGCGATTCATCATGCTTTCTAACGTCATGGAAACTCCAGATGGGGTAAATGAAGGTACAGATGTTCACCGGGGCCGCCCCCTCTCAATAAGAGTGCTTTTGCCGGGGGAATGTTGGCGATCAGTATATGCGAAAAGTGCGATTTCAGCGGGCGACGGCGAGTTCCTCTTCGAGGCGCTGCTTTTCGTAGAGGCTGGCATAGTAGCCATCTCTGGCGAGAAGTTCGTCGTGGGTGCCGAGCTCGACGATGCGTCCGCCGACGAGGACGGCGATGCGGTCGGCATTGCGGACCGTAGAGACGCGATGGGAGATGAGGATGGTGGTGCGGCCTTCCATGCGGCGGCGCAGCTCTTCGAGGATGCGCTCCTCAGTATAGGTGTCGACGCTGGCCAGGGCGTCGTCGAGGATGAGAATGCGCGGGTTGCGAACCAGGGCTCGGGCAAGGGCGGAGCGCTGCTTCTGGCCTCCTGAGAGGGTGAGGCCGCGTTCACCGACCAGTGTCTCGAAGCCGCGGGGGAAGTCTTCGAACTCCTGGCGGATGTGGGCGGACTCGGCGGCGTAGAGCATCTCTTCGCGGCCGGCGTCGGGGGCACCGAGCAGGATGTTCTCGCGGATGGTCTCGCTGAACAGGAAGGTCTCCTGGGGGACGAATCCGATGTTGGCGCGGAGGCGGTCGAGGGGATATTCCCGCACGGGTTGGCCGTCGATGAAGACGCTTCCGGGGACCGCATCATAGAGGCGCGGGATGAGGTTGACGAGGGTAGTCTTGCCTGATCCGGTTGGGCCGACGAGGGCGAGGCTGGAGCCGGCTGGGATCTTGAGGTTGATGTTGTGCAGGACGTCGGGGGTGGAGGTTCCGTCGGCGTTGGGGTAGGCGAAGGACAGATTGCGGAATTCAATGTCGCCCCGGATTTCAGACTCGATATCGCTGGTCCGCACGAGGCCTGCCGTGGCGTCGCGGTCGTCGATGGAGGGTTTCTCGGCGAGGAGCTCCTGGATGCGGGTGACGGAGGCGGTTCCGCGCTCGAAGAGGTTAACGACCCAGCCGACGGCGATGATGGGCCAGGTGAGCATCATGAGGTAGGTCATGAAAGCGGTGAAGTTGCCGACGGAGATGCGGTGGGTGAGCACCTGGCGGCCGCCGAGGTAGAGCACGATGACCATGGCTAGGCCAAGGATGACTTCGAGAGTCGGCCAGAGCATGCCCATGAGTTGAACGAGGCGCAGGCCGCGACGGATGTACTCCCGATTGGACGTCTCGAAGGCGTTGATCTGGGCCTCTTCCTGCGCGAAGGCGCGAATGAGGCGGGCGGCAGAGAAGTTTTCCTGAGCCTGCGCCGAGATGTCGGAGAACATGGCCTGGATGCGCTCGAAGCGCTCGTGGATCTTGCGGCCCATGACCTGCACGAGAACGCTGGCGAGCGGGAGCGGGGCGAGCGCTGCCAAGGTGAGCATGGGGCTGATGCGCAGCAGGAAGTAGAGCGCGAAGACGGAGAACAGGATGGTATTCGCGCTGTACATGATGCCGGGGCCGAGGAGCATGCGAACGGCGTTGAGGTCGTTGGTCATGCGCGCCATGATGTCGCCGGTGCGGCGCTGCTGGTAGTACTCGGCGGGCTGCTTCTCAAGTTGAAGGAAGAGGTCGTTGCGGAGGTCGAATTCGATGTCGCGGGAAATGCCGATGAGGATCCAGCGCGTGTAGAAGAGGAAGATGCCTTTGGCGACGGCGATGGCGACGAGCAGGCCGGCGTAGAGAAAGATCTTCTGGCGGGTCACGCCATGGTTCAGGTCGTCGACGGCGATGCCGATGACGCGAGGGAAGAATACCCAGACGGCGCTCGAGAGCACAGCGACGATGCCTCCCCAGACGTAGGCGCGACGGTAGCGGCGCATATATGGGAGAAGCGGCTTCAGGTGTTTGAACATGAGTATCTCGATTCGACTCTCATCTACGTAGAGGTTCGCAGGAGCAGGTATCCGCCGACCAGGCCGAAGATGACGTCGGGCGCCCACGCGGCGAGCAATGCCGGCAGCAGGTTGACATCGCCCATGGCTCCGAAGATGCCTGCGACCATGAAATAGGCGATGGCTACGCCGATGGCGACGGCGATGCCGGTGAGCGATCCGCGCTTGCCCATGGAGAGCGCGAAGGGCACGGCAAGGATGGCCATGATGAGCGTGATGACGGGCGTGGCGACTTTGCGGTTGAGCTGCACGCGGAGCCGTATGGTATCAAAGCCGCTCTGGCTGAGGTCGCGGATGTAGGCGGAGAGCTCGTCGAAGCTCATCTCGGACGAGAGCAGAGCCTCTTTCTTGAAGTACTGCGGCTGCTCGCGGATTTCGGGGAAGGTGCTCACGTCGAAGGGGCGGTAGCTGCTGATCTCGGCGTCGTTGAAGCTGCGCTCCCATCCGTGCTCGAAGACCCATTCGTGGAGTTGCGGTTCCCAGTGAACGTTGGAGGCGAAGATGCGGCGCGAGATGGAGAAGGTCTCGGGGTTGAACTCGAAGACGGTGAGGTTGCCGAAGGCGTTCTGTGCCGGATCGAAGAGCTCGTAGTAGAAAATGCGGCCGGGCTTGCCGGGCTCCTGCAGGCCGAAGAGCCACTTCTGGCCGGGATGCTCGAAGGTCTGCGGCGGCTTGCCCTTGATGACGTTGCGGAGGGCTTCCTGACGGCGGTTGGCCTGTGGCAGGTAGACCTGATCGAAGGCAAAGAGGGCTGCCGCCAGCAGCGAGGCGATGATGAAGACCGGCAGGACGATGCGGTAAAGACTCATGCCGCTGGCCTTCATCGCGGTCAGCTCGCTCGACTTGCTCATGAGGCCGAAAACGACCAGCACGGCGATCAGCACGGCGAGCGGCGTGATGGTGTAGATCATGCTGGGTGTGAGATTCGCGAGGTAGGCGGCGACGGTGATGAAGGACGTGCGGTTGCGGATGATGTCGCCGAGCAGCTCGAAGCAGGTGAAGATGAGCATCAGCATGACAAAGCTGACCAGCACCATCGCGAAGGTGCCCAGAAATTGCGAGAGAACGTACTCGTCGAGGATGAGCGGGAAGCGACCGCGGGTGTGGCGGGGTTTGGCGGAGCGGTAGACGCTCTGAGCTTCCGGCGTTTCGTCTGTGTCGGATTTTGCCGCGGCTTTGAACCAGCCGCCTATGGATGCGATCGCGGCGAGGGCGGCGCCTCCGGTGGACATCTGGCGCAGGAGAAACACGCCGCAGGCAGCGAAGAGCACGTTTGCCAGCCAGATGCCGACAGCCACGGGAAGCTTGTGCTGTCGGGCGAGAGCGGTTCCGGTCGAAGACAGGAAGTAGTAGACGAAGACCAGGGCGATGGTGAGGACGAATCCCGCGCCCTTGCCGCCGCGCTTGGAGGAGAGTCCGAGGGGGACGCCGACGAGCATGAGGACAAGGCAGGCGGCGGGATAGGCGAAGCGCTTATGCAGCTCGATGAGATACCAGCGGCCTCCCTTGCCGTGGGACCGCTCGATGAGCTCGCGGTTGGACATGGCCAGGATAGGCGAATCGCTGCGCGTGGGGCGTGCGTCTTCCGGCGCGGTCAGCGAAAGGGGCAGATCGGTCTGGGCAAAGGTGGAGACGTTGTACTGGTCGGGCTGGTTGGCGACGGTTTCGTGCTCGGTTCCGTCGCGCAGGCGCATCATGGCGTTCTGGTCCCTGCCGTTGAGGACGGTGGCCGACTCTCCGGTAGTGATCTTGGGAGCGGTCGGGTCGGAGAGATCGGCGAGGAAGATCTGCCGCCAGTTGGCGGCGCCCGAGGCGGCGCGGACATCCTGAACGTAGAGGACGTAGTTCTTGAAGTCTTCGTAGAAGACGCGCGGCTGGACTTCGTAGGAAGCCTGGGCGTTGAGGAGCTCGGATTCGAGGCGGAGGGTTGTCTCGGTAGCTTTGGGCGCGAGGTAGAGAGTGTTGGCGAGACCGACAAGCCATCCGGTGACGGAGACGACTCCAACCACCGCGACGAAGCTCCAGACACCGATGCCGGAGGCGCGCATGGCAGTGATTTCGCTGTCGGCGGCGAGGCGACTGAGGCCGAGCAGGATGCCGACCAGCACAGCCATGGGGATGGTGACGGTGAACATGTTGGGCAGGGCGAGGAGAATGATCTCGACGACCGCGCTCAGAGAGGCACTGTTGCGGACGACCAGCTCGAGGAGGTGAGGCAGGTCGCGCATGAAGAGGACAAAGGTGAAGAGCGCTCCGCCGATGAGGGCGTGCGAGAGTACTTCGCTCAGGATGTATCTCGTCAGGATGCGCACAGATTCGAGCCTGCCCTTAGTTTATCGCGCTGGTTTCTTTGGGCGTAAAGCGCTTCAGGCGAAGGCTGTTGGTGAGAACACTGACGGAGCTGAGAGCCATCGCGGCAGCGGCGACGGCGGGGTTGAGCAGAAGTCCGGTGAAGGGGTAGAGGACACCGGCGGCGATAGGGATGCCGAGCAGGTTGTAGCCGAGAGCCCAGCCCAGGTTCTGGCGCATAACGCGGAGGGTCTGGCGGGCGAGGCTTAGCGCGGCGACGATCTGGGCGGGGTCGCCGCGGAGAAGGATGGCGTCTCCGACTTCGCGCGCGAGATCGGTGCCGGTGCCGATGGCGAGGCCGGCGTCGGCCTGGGCGAGGGCTGCGGCGTCGTTGATGCCGTCGCCGACCATGGCGACGGTGCGGCCCTGGGACTGGAGGGCGCGGATCTGTGACAGCTTCTCCTGGGGGAGCAGGCCGGCGTGGACTTCCTCGATTCCGGCGGCGCGGGCGATGTGGTCGGCGGCGGCGCGGGTGTCTCCGGTGAGCATGGCTAAGCGGAGGCCGAGGCTGCGGAGGGCGCTGATCGCTCCGGCGGCGGTAGGGCGGAGTGTGTCTTCGGCAGCGAGCCATCCGGCGTAGCGGCCATCTATTGCAACGTGAAGCAGGGTGGCGGCGGGGGGGCCTTCGCCGGAAGCTGTGATGCCGAGTTCGTCGAGGAGGGTCTGGTTTCCGGCGGATACGGTGTGGTTGTTGACGGTTCCGGTGATGCCCTTGCCGGGGATGGCCTGGATGTTGGTCGCGGGCGAAGTTGCGATGACGCCGGCAGTGGCGTATTCGACAACAGCGCGGGCGAGCGGGTGCTCGGAGCGCTGCTCGAGGGAGGCGGCGAGGGCGATGAGTTCGGATTCCGAGACGCCGGTGGCGTGGACGGCGGCGATGCGCGGCTTGCCTTCGGTGAGGGTTCCCGTTTTGTCGAGGAGGATGGTGTCGACGCGAGCGAGGCGCTCGACGCTTTCTCCGCCCTTGAAGAGAATGCCGAGCTGGGCGGCGCGGCCGATGGAGACGGTGAGAGCCGCCGGGACGGCGAGTCCCATGGCGCAGGGGCAGGCAATGACGAGGACGGCGACGGCGACGGCGAAGGCGCGGCTGGTGCCTCCCGTGGGACCGGCGAGGGTCCAGATGACGAAGGTGAGGGCAGCAATCGCGAGGACGACGGGCACAAAGACGGCGCTGACGCGGTCGGCGAGCTGCTGCATGGGAGCTTTAGAGGATTGCGCCTCCTGCATGAGCCGCAGCATCTGGCCGAGGACGCTGTCGGCGCCGATGGAAGTGGCCCGGTATTCGAGGACGCCTTCGTAGTTGAGGGAGCCACCGATGACGCGATCGCCGGCGGTGCGCGGGACGGGGACAGACTCACCGGTGATCAGCGATTCATCGACGCTGCTGGTGCCGGAGATAATGATGCCGTCGACCGGGATGCGTTCGCCGGGGCGAGCGACTATGGTTTCGCCGGGGACAAGGGATGCGATAGGAGCTTCGATTTCGACGCCGTTGCGGATCACATGCGCGGATTGCGGCTGCAGTGCGGCGAAGGCGCGGAGGGCGTCGAGGGTGCGGCGCGTGGCGCGCGCCTGCAGCCAATCGCCGAGCAACAGGAAGCCAAGGATGAGCAGCACGGAGTCGTAGTAGACGTCGGGGTGCAAGCCGTGCTGCGTGAAGAAGGCGGGGAAGAAAGTCGCGGCTACGGAATACAGGAAGGCAGCGCCGGTGCCGAGGGCAACCAGCGTGTTCATGGTCGTGGAGCGGTGCAGCGCAGCCTGCAGAGCGCGCTTGTAGATGACTCCGCCCGCCCAGATCATGCCGATGAGGGTGATGCCGAGCATGATGTATTCGAGCGCAGGAACGGGAATGCGGTAGAGCGGTGGGAAGGCCTGCATGGGCAGGGGGTCGAGCATGCCGGCGCCGTGCATGAGCGGCATCGACAGCAGCATGGTCACCGCGCCGCCGATAATCGCGGAGAAGGCCTTGATGCGAATCAGACGCTCCTGTCCCGGATCGGTCTCATGTATGTGATTGTGCTCGTGGACATGTTCGTCCTCGGATGAACGTACGCGCGGCAGCGAGGCGTCGTATCCCGCTTCGCGAACCGCCTCGACGAGAGAGTCGATTCTGGTGACGTCGGGCTGATAAACAATGCGGGCAGTCCGCGTCATCAGGTTGACGCTGGCGTCGGAGACGCCTTCGGTATCGCGAAGGGCCTTTTCAATGTGGGACTGGCAGGCGGCGCAGCTCATGCCCTCGACGGCGAGGGTGACAGTCTTCGGGATATCGTGCTTCGTCTCGGTGCTCACTGTTGTTCAGCGTGCGACGGATATCCAGCTTTGGCAAGAGCGGCTACGAGTGGGACGGGGTCTTCAGACTGAACGCGCGCCGCGCCGATACGGACTTCTTCGACGGTCGTGCCGGGGACGCGCTGAAGAGCCTGGGTGACGCGGCGGACGCAGGCTCCGCAATGCATGCCTTCGATGGTCAGGGTGATATCGCTCACGTTTGTATTCATCTATTTTATCGATGCGGCGGGGAAGGAATCGATGCAAAGGCAGGGCACAGGGCTCAGTCACCGGACGCGAGGAAGCGGTAACCGACGCCGCGGACGGTTTTGAGATACCGAGGCTCTGATGGCTCGTCTTCGATGTAGCGGCGCAGGCGGACGATGAAGTTGTCGATGGCGCGGGTGTCGGTGTCTTCGTGGACGCGCCAGACGCGCTCAAGGATCTCTTTGCGGGAGATGATGCGGCCCTGGTTGCGGACGAGGTAGCGGAGCAGGTCGGCTTCCATGAGGGTGAGACGGACGGTGCGGCCGAGGGCGGTGAGCTCCAGGGTTTCGAAGTCGATGCGACGGCCGGCGAATTCAAAGCTGGAGAGGTCCTCCGAAGGCGCCGCAGCAGGACTTTCGTCTGCCGGCTGGTGCCACTTGAGGCGGCGGAGAAGGCCGTTAAGCCGGGCGAGCAGGATGGAGAGATCGAACGGCTTGGGGAGATAGTCGTCGGCTCCGGCGGCGAAGCCACTGAGCACATCTTCCGATCGGCCGCGCGCGGTGAGCATGAGGACCGGTAGATAGTTCTGGCGCGCGCGCAACTCGGCGACTACGTCGAATCCGCTTTTGCCCGGCAGCATCACGTCGAGGAGCACGACGTCGAAAGTCTCTCTCTCGAGGCGCGCGAGAGCTGCCTCTCCGTCGCCTTCGATGGCGGCCTCGTAGCCCTCGGCCTGGAGATTGAAGAGAAGTCCCTTGGCGAGGTGGGTCTCGTCTTCAACGATGAGGATGCGAGCGAGGGTGCTCATTGCGCGCTCAGCTCGCGTTCCTGGATGGTATGGTGAAGGAGGCGCGGCAGTTGGACGCTGACTGTCGTTCCGCTGCCCTCGCCGGCGCTCTCGGCGAAGACATCGCCGCCGTGCTGGCGCGCGATGGTGCGAACGATAAAGAGTCCGAGGCCGGTGCCCTTGGTGCGGAGTACGGAGCGTGCGGGAACGCGATAGAAGCGTTTGAAGATACGTTTGAGTTGCGCGGCAGGAATGCCGATGCCGCGATCAGCGACGCTGACGACGATCCACGCGTCGTTCCGGACTGAGAGGCGGACTTTTACCTCGACCGTCTTTGGCGAATACTTTACGGCATTGTCGAGCAGGTTCATCACGACGCTTTGCAGCTCCTCACGGTTGCCCCGGACAATCATCGTGCTGGATTCGTCGGTGTCTTCGAAGGCAATCGCATTTTCTTCGAGGTGATGCCGTGCGCGCGTACGCTCGATGCATTCCAACGCAAGCACGCGCATGTCCACCGGGAGCCGCACCTGAGTCTGCGTACGCTGGCCGAGTTCGCCGGCCTTGAGAACCTGTTCAACGGTGGCGAGCAGCCAGTCGCTGTCTTCCAGCATGATTCCGTAGAATTCGTGCCGCTTTTCCTCCGGCAGGTCGCGGCGCTGCAGGGTTTCGAGGTAGAGGCGGATCGAGGTGATGGGGGTTTTCAGCTCGTGGGTTACCGCGTTGAGAAAGGCGTCGTGGCGCTCGTTGCGGCGGACTTCACGGACGAGAAAGATGGTGTTGAGGACCACCCCGGCGATGAGCAGGGCGAAGAAGGGGATGCCGATGAGCATCGGCACGAAACGGCGCCAGTTGAGAATGATCCAGCCGACGTTAAGGGTGACGGCCACCCCGAGCATGCATGCTCCGAAGACGATGAAGAGGATGGTGTTCCGTTTTCGTCCGCTGATCCGCATGTCAATGAAAAACGCCCGCTCCGAAAGTGTACCGGGCGGGCGCTGTTATTTGCTTGCTGGAAAATTTCTAGGCGACCCCTGCAGGTTTTGGGTTTTTCGGGTCGTACTGGGCGACTTTCACATCCCACGCGAGACCGAGCTTCTTGAGAAGCAGGATGCCGAGATAGTTCTGGTCGAATTCGTACCAGGCGAGGCCGTGGCGCGCTGAGACAGGATGGGCGTGGTGATTGTTGTGCCATCCTTCACCGCCACTGAGGAGTGCCACCCACCAGCTGTTGCGGGAATGGTCGCGGGTTTCGAAGCGGCGCGATCCCCACATGTGAGTCGCCGAGTTGACGAGCCAGGTGGAATGCAGACCGAGGGTGACGCGCAGGAAGATTCCCCACATGAGGCAGGACCAGCCGCCGATGGCGAGCAGGATCAGGCCGACAACGACCATGGGAACCCAGTGGTATTTGCTGATCCAGACGTGGAACTTATCGCGGGCAAGATCGGGAGCGTAGCGGGAGAGCATGGCAGTCTCATCATGCAGAGAGACACCGCACATGATCCAGCCGATATGCGCCCACCAGCCGCCTTCGGTCGGCGTGTGGGGGTCGCCTTCGTGATCGGAGAGCTGGTGATGGACGCGATGGGTTGCCACCCAGAAGATGGGTCCGCCCTCAAGCGAGAGGGTGGCGCCGATGGTCATGAAGTACTCGACCCATTTCGGTGTCTTGTATCCGCGGTGAGTCAGCAGGCGGTGATAGCACATGCCGATGCCGAGGTTCGAGGCCCAGATCCAGAGGATGGCGGTGCAGATGAGGGCTTTCCAGGAGAACATGAAGAGCGCGGCGACCGCTCCGATGTGGAAGAGAACCATGAAGACGATGGTGATGGTGCTCAGGGTGCCACCCTGCGCGGCGCGGCCGAGGCGCGGGCCTTTGTCGTCCTTGGGCAAAGTTGCCGCGGGCTTGGGGCGGTTCGCTGTGGCAATCGTGGATTCGTCAAGCAGCTCAACTGGCATCGAGTCTTAGGTCTCCGTGGGATGTCTATGTTGACCGTATCAGCACGGGACTGGCCCGCTGTGTAAGAGTTTTGTAATGGTCATGAGAGGAAGATTCGCTGGATGAAGTGAACAGACCGTGCGGGGGTGTGGGGCGGGAAGGCTTTATCGTTTGTTAATCTCAACGACAGACGATAAAACCATATGCCCTCTTGCGCTAAGTGGTTGGTGATTCCGGGTGTTCTTGCTGCGCAATTCGTTGCCGCTCAATCGATCAATCTTTCTACAAGCAAACAGATTCTGGAGCCGGTGCCGGGTTCGCCTGTAATGCTGAACAGCCTGCCAATGGGACTGGCGTGGTCGCCCGATCATCGTTACCTGGCGCTGGTCAACTCGGGCTTCGGTACGGCGGAGTCGGACTATTCGCAGTCAATTGCAATCGTCGATACGGCGAGGCCAGGAACAGGAGACAAAAACGCGGTTGCGGCGAAGGTCAGCGACTTTCCCGACCAGCGGACGTTTGTGGGTTCCGCGCAAACGATGTATTCAGGGATCGCCTTTTCGCTGGATGGGACGCATTTGTATGTCAGCCTGGATTCACTGACCGCTCCAGAGGCGGAGGGGAAAAACACCGGTAATGCGATAGCGGTGTACAGCTTTGCGAATGGGGAGCTTAAACCCGAGCGGCTGATTCCTATTCCGCTGCAGCACCTTGCCGCGGGGCGCACGCAGAACGAGATCGGCAAGCGGCTGTCCGACGGGATGGCGATTCCCGCTCCGACCGGGCTGGCGGTCGTTAAAAGCGGGGACGGGAAGGAGCAGATTATTGTCGCCGACGAATTTTCCGACGATGTGCTGCTGGTGGATGCGGCGTCGGGGAAGGTAGAGACGCGGTTCGACCTGGCGGATCATCCCGTTGTGCCGTCGGCGTATCCGATCGCGGTGGCGGCAACGAAGGATGGGAGCCGGGCGTACGTGGCGCTGTGGAATGATTCATCGGTGGCAGAGCTGGATCTTCGCGCTGGAAGGATCGCGGGGAAAGTGGCACTGTTTCCACCGTCGGTCGCGGTCCGGCCCAGTTCCCACCCGATATCGCTGGTTCTGAGCCAGGACGAGAAAATGCTCTATGCAGCGCTGGCGAATCGCGACCTGGTGGCGGGGGTAAAGGTCGGGGCGAAAGGGATGCAGTTGGTGCGGCTTTATGACACGCACCTGCCTGGGCAGACATACTTCGGGGCGATGCCCGACTCGGTTGCGCTCTCAGATGACGGCGCGATGATGTACGTTGCGAATTCAGGCACGGATTCGGTTGCGGTGTTCCATACCAGGGCGGCCAGCCTGGTGGGTGCGCCCGAGGTGCCGATAGGCTTCATTCCGACGGAGTGGTATCCGACGGCCGTGACGGTGAAGCAGAACGAGCTTTACATTGCCACCGGCAAGGGACGGGGCACGGGACCGAATGGTGCTCCGCAGATACAGCCGAAGGTAGCGCCGCCGGATCTGGCCCAGCGCATGAAGCGGCTTCACACCTACATCGCGACGCTGCTGCATGGATCGCTGGCCACTGTCGATCGCAGTGAGGCGGAGAAGAATCTGCGCGAGCTGACCAGGCAGGTGGTCGCCAGCAACATGATGCAGGCAGCGGAGAATCACATCGAGTTCACGACGGGCACGAATCCCATTCATCACGTTATCTACATCATCCGGGAGAACCGGACGTACGACCAGATACTGGGAGATCTGGGAGTTGGAGACGGCGATTCGTCGCTGACGATGTATGGGAAAGAGGTCACGCCCAACATCCACAAACTGGCACTGCAGTTTGGTGTACTCGATAACTTTTACGACTCGGGCGAGGTGTCGGGCGACGGGCATGTGTGGTCGACGGCGGGGATCACCAGTGATTACAACGAGCGCACGTGGCAGGTGGCGTACCGCGGCGGTGAGCGCACGTATGACTTTGAGGGCGTGGTGGCGAACGGATATCCGCTGGACAAGAAGATTTCGGATATCAACGAGCCGGACAGCGGGTATCTGTGGACCGACCTGAAGCGGCAGGGAAAGTCGCTTTATCACTTCGGGGAGTATGTATCGACGAAGTTCTGCGATGACTCGGGCGAGGCTCCAAAGCAGAAGTCCCCGACTGAGGGGACGCCGGAGCCGACGGAGTTGTGCTCGCACGGGTACATCGGGCACGGAGAGGATATTCCGGCGAATTATGGCGGCGGACAGAGCCAGTATCCCTGGAAGGTCCCTCTGATCTACCGGAACGAGGCGACGAAGCCGGAGCTGGAGGGGAATTACGATGCGGCGTTTCCCGATTTCAACCTGAGGTTTCCGGACCAGCTGCGGGTGAACGAATTCTTGACTCACTTCAATGTGTGGGTGAAGGACCGGATGCAGGGGCGGGATACCATGCCGGCCTTCGTGATGCTTCGCTTGCCGAATGACCACACGGCGGGCACGCGTCCCGGCTGGCCGACGCCGAAGGCCTCGGTGGCGGACAACGACCTGGCGGTGGGACGGGCGGTCGAGGCGGTGTCGAACAGTCCGTACTGGGACGACACGGCGTTCTTCATCCTCGAGGACGACGCGCAGGACGGGGCGGATCACGTGGATGCGCACCGGTCGCTGGCGCTGGTGATCAGCAAGTATTCTCCGCAGCAGGCAAAGCCGGTGGTGGACCACAACTTCTATACGACGGTGAGCGTGCTGCATACGATGGAAGACCTGCTGGGCATTCCTCCGATGAATAACAACGATGCGTTTGCGCCGTTGATTACGCCGCTGTTCAAGGGGGCGGGCGATCAGCCGCCATTTGCGGCGGACTATTCGAACCAGGCGAATGGGCTGATCTACACGGCGAATACGCCGAAGGCTCCGGGAGCGAAGGAGTCGAGCCGGATGGACTTCACTCACGAGGACCGGGCGGATGCGCGCAAGCTCAATGTGATTCTGTGGAAGGATGCGATGGGGAACAGGCCGGTCCCGTGGATGGTGCTGCATCCGCATAGCGTTCGCAAAGACGATGACGACGATTAGGGATGGGTAGCCATCAGCGGCCCTGGTTTTCCGATTTACATATCACGCCCGGGCCATGGGAACCATCAGATGCGCAAAGGAGAAAGCTCATGAGTAAAGAGGTCAATCTGGCGGCGCTGGGCAAGTTTGCTGAAGGAGTCAATACCGGTAATTTCGCTCTGTTTAATGAAGTGGTCGCATCTGACTGCATCGATCACGATCCGGCGGCCGGCCAGGTGCCCGGACCTGAAGGCTATCGCATGTTCTTCACACAGATGAGAACCGCTTTCCCTGACCTCAGTGTCACGCCGGAGGCGCTGGTGGCCGACGACGAATCGATCGCGTTTGCCTACACCATCGCCGGAACCCAGACAGGTCCGCTCATGGGCATCCCGCCAACAGGGAAGAAGGTCAAAATCCGCGGCGTGCAGTTTTCCAAGTTCAAAGACGGCAAAATGGTGGAGCGCTGGGGCAGCTCCGACGAGCTGGGCCTCCTCACTCAATTGGGAGTCGGACCACTGGCCGCAGTCTGAACCGGATCGGGGTCACTACACCAAACGTCAAAAATCGTACGTAGTGCACCGGGAGACCGGCAACTTTACCGCAAAGCCGCCTTCACAGGCATTTCGGGACTACTTCCGGATTGCCGATCACCCGGGAGTTTGCTGCGACCAATGACCGGAAACCGTTGTAACGAACACTCTCAACAATCCCAACCCGGCTTATAATGCCGGCATGCCCGTCGAGTTGTGCGGGTCCTGAATTTCGACGCGGCTTGCCTCTTGGCTGAAAGCCGCACGTTATCGCGCGCCGGTTCTGACGATGCAGCGATCGTGTTCGGGAGGACAGAACCGTGTGGTGGATCAGCTATCGGGGTGAATCGGGGCACGGCGTCGACAACATCGGCGTCTTCGAGGACGACGGCTCCCCGCGCAAGGTGCATCCGCTGCTCCTCGATCCCTCGCCGGCCGCACATCCACTGCACATCGCGCGCGGCTTCGCATTGGTGGGCGACGATCTCTACATCGCGAACGCGTGGCGCAAGGACAGCCACATCGCGTGCTACCACCGGCACGGCGATACCTTCCGATTCAAGGAGGTGCTCGCGAAGACCGAGCAAGTCGCAGCGATGGTCCACCCCTTTGACGTGGAGCTGGGGGACGATGGTCGCATCTACGTCTCCTGCCAGGACACCAACACCGTAGTGTCGCTTGTGCCGGAAACGCGCAGACCCGCACCGGTGGCCGCGCACCTCCGCAAGCACTATCCCAAAGGGAAGTTTCTCCCCGGCACGCTCGTCGCATCCAGCCAGGGGAACCTTCCCGAGTACGGTGACCGCACGCCGCTCGATGTGCCAGCGCCTCTCGGCCTCAAGGTGGTGCTCGACAAGCGCGGCAAGCCACGGCACTCGGTGCGCGGCATCGTCGTGCACCGCAAGCATCTGTACGTGGCGGACGAAGCCGCCGACGCAGTGAAAGTCTTCAATGTGCAATCCGGGGAGTTGATGGCCCGCATCACGGGGCGGGCGCTCGAGGCGCCCGTGCACCTGATCCTGCACAGCGAGACGCTCTACATCGGTGCCTCGGGCAGCGGCAGCATTCTCGCGCTGGATCTGACGTCCACGCCGCCGAAGGGCGATCTCGAGGCGCGCGCGGTGATCGATGGAAAGCTCGACGCCCCCTCCGGCTTCGCCGTCGGCCCCGACGGCGATTTTTACGTGGCCGAGCGGAAGAAGCAGCGGGTGCGGCGCTTTTCCTCTAAGGGGAAGAACAAGGGGACGTTCATTGATGACCTTCCGGACATGCCGGAGTTCCTCGTCTATGTTCCCTGAGAAATCCCAAAGCGGTTACATTCTCTCCTCCTCATAGGACGATGCCGACGTTCATTCGCATTCCCAATATGACAGCTCCGGCCGCGATGCTCGCTCACACCACTACGTGATAGGTCCTGGATTGTCGGAAGTCCGGAAGAAACCCTGCCATCGGCAATCGGAAGTTGCGTCGTAGCTCCTTAAAACGAAGATCTCGGTAAGTTCAACCCGGCGACTCGGCCCAAACGGGCGACTTACAGAAATCCCGAACTTCACAGACATTTCGGGATTAGTCATTATGTAGTGACCG
>Ga0206976_1151_pt1 | contig 21963 bp, 20 predicted proteins | sample Alteio_BWOrgHeat_82_FD_152926 | JGI IMG/M metagenome (GOLD analysis project Ga0206976, IMG submission 152926) | Enriched cells from forest soil in Barre Woods Harvard Forest LTER site, Petersham, Massachusetts, United States -... | ecosystem: Environmental > Terrestrial > Soil > Temperate forest >... | reverse complement strand
TCTTGCCTGGGTGCTTAGTCAAAATGATGAAATCGTATCTATTCCGGGTACAAGAAAAATTGACCGTCTCGAAGAGAATTTAGGAGCATTTAAGGTGGAATTAACTAAATCCGATCTGGCTGTTATTCAAAAGTCTTTGCCATCAGCAACTATTGGAGGGCGGTATTAGTATTATGCAGTGTTTTAGAATCTGCACTGGTTGGAATTAATCGAATGGAAAACAATATTAAATTAAATCAACTAAACTAAAATAAAAGACAAGTTGATTTCACTATTCTTTCTTCCCTCTGAGTCTCACATTTTAGCCGTGGCTGGTGTTCAGCCAACATATGAAATAATTCTGTTGGTTTCTAGTCAACACCAAACAAGGGCGAGTGGATTCACTATTCCAATTTTCTTTTGAAGTAATAAGACAATCCTAATGAGAATGACCCTGTACTCATTGAAAATGCATTGGTAGAATAAACATTCGGCAGATATTTGGTACGGCTATAACTAATGGACCCTATAGCTGCTTCAATCCCCCACTTCGGAGATGGAAAAAAAAATGAAGACGGGCTTAAGGCTCGCTCCAAGAGAATACGACGGACTATCAGTTGTTTGGTCACCGAGGGAGCCGTTATTTACATTTTCGTATCTATTATTTGACCGGGAAAAACTGATTTGCCCTTGGGCTGCAAAATAAAATGAATGGGATAAGGCTATGTAATAGCGAGTAAATGAACTGACTGAAATGCTATTGGTGATTGTTTTAACATACCCTGGGAGGGTATAAGGAATGTTGTTGTTAACATAAAAAGTGCTAAGAAAATCTGATTCACTGTCGGAAGATGAGTATCCAATCGATCCTCCAATAGCTAGTTTAGGATTTAAGAAATAACCAAAAACCGGAGAAATAGAAAACACATTACTTTTACTAGGGCCACCACTTCCTGGGTTAAGCGGATAATTATTATTTAGCACGGAGGCCGACATTGTCCCTCCCAAATAAATTTGTCCCTTACTAAATTGAGCAATAGCAAACAATGGGAGTAACACTAAAGAAAGTAATACAATCTTTTTCATAAAATGGAAATTGTTTGGTTTCGCCGGATATAGACAATACTCATGCCAAAGTTGCAAGATAGGGAGTCGTCAGGTCTTTCGCTCTGACGATCTATTCAGATTTATCGCTGCAGACTTTTTACTTTCGATTTAAGGACAAAGAATTCAGGTTTAAGATTTTGCAGTAATCAGGGCTTGCGGGCGTGAATTGATTGTGCTACTAATTTCCAACTGCCGTTGATCTTCTCCAGTATTCTGAATTCGGTTGTTAAAGTCTTTTTGCCGTCTATTGCAGTTGATTCCTCATCATGACAAACCCAGGCATTGTTACCGCTGATATTCATCTTATAATTTGTATTGCGTGAAGTCCCTCCTTTTCCGAAAATATTCGCGGGAGGGTTAATCATCACCTCTGGAGGTATATCGAATACAGTGCCATCGCCGGTAGAACTTAGTATTCTGCTGTATGGTTGAATTGACCAACAGCTGGCATGCCCCTTGATATCGCCCGATCTCCATGTGGATGATTCTTTTTCCAGCAATTGCTTAATAGCCTGCTCTTCTTCGCTTTGGCTATAACCTATAGTTGCTAACCCCATAATAAAAGTCAGTAAAAATGCTTTCGTCATGCTTGTAAATTGTCTTTTGAAGGATATCTGCTATTAAGGTAAGTCGCGAAATAATAAGATTCAAGTATCATTTTATACCTGCCGGCTGACAAAGAATTTTTAATTTGCAAATAGAACCAAACCAAAACCAACCCCAATGAAACCTTTCCGCCCCTTTTCCTCAAACCATCTTTTGTTTTTTACATTGATGGCTGCTTTGATATCGTGTACAGGCAAAAAACAACCAGCAGAGCAGCCTTCTGATATTACAGGTCTTAAAGATTTTCCCAAAGAGTGGACGCTCGTGGAAGATATTTCGCCACCTGATTCTACGGTTCGCCAATACGTTATCCCTGTGGATAGCAGTAGTTCACCGGTGGGTAGCATCATCATTAAACAAAATGGAAACGACTGGCAGATGATTAATTCGGGCTTTTTCCATCCGGGTACTTACGTAATCAAAAACTGCAAACGAGCCGACGATGGGCAGATGCTGTATTACGACATCGACCTTCAGAGCACGCAAGACACAACCACGTTAAAATTCAGTGTGAATTTCAGACAAGGTCAGGGAGATGCGCCGCAGGTGAGCATATTTACTTGCAATTCTTGCGAAGACTATCCCAAAGTTTATTTAGTAGACAAAGAGATTGTAGGCCATTTCCCTAAAAAGCCGTTGAGCGAACTTCAGTACGATTAAGCTTACTAGTGACTCACTGGCTATTTTGTTGATCTGTTTAGTTGTTGGTGGTCGCATGGCCAACAACTTTCATGAAATTGCTAATTTGATTTGAAAGAATGATGTCCGATACATTTAAAGTCACGATACACATGGTTTCAAGTCTTGATGGCATTATTGCCAAAAAAGACAATAGTGTTTCGTGGTTTGAGACAACAAGCAACTACGAGAAAGGTGTTTCCGGTCAGGATCCGGAAGAATTTCTGAAGACAATAGATTGTTACATCATGGGTTCGCGTACTTACGAACTCGCTTTGGAACTTTCAAAATCGTATGGGTGGGCTTATGGAGACAAGCCGACAATTGTAGTAACCAGCAGAAACCTGCCGGTTGATCGAGAGAACATAGAATTTTATTCGGGCGACCTGCACAAACTTGTAAACGAACGGCTAAAACCAAACTACAAGAATGCTTGGCTTGTGGGTGGTGCAGTGCTGGCTAAAGATTTCATTCGTTTAAAATTAGCTGACGACATACGGGTATCTGTTTTGCCTATTATATTAGGTGAAGGGACATTATTCTTTGACCACGTAGGACAAGAACAGGCGCTGAACCTGAAAGATGTGACAGCTTACAAAAACGGAATGGTGGAAATGTGGTATGAAGTGAGGAAGGAATAGAGATGGATTGTTCAAAGCAAGAAAACGCATCCATGGTGAGTAACTCCTTGGGCAAGGAAAACAACTAATCTGATGAGATTCTTATTACGACTTAAGCATTGGCAGCTATTCTTTTTGACCTGGGGGACTCCAATAGCTATCGACATTTATTCATTTTCAAATCCCGGGTTGTTAATAAAGCTATTCCCTCTGATAATGACAGTTTTTTCCATAACACTTCTTGGATGGATTTGGGCGATCTCGACAGAACTCAGCAAGCTTACTCCAAAAGAAGACCAACTTAACATTAATCGGTTTAAATTGATATTCTCTGTCCCCATAATTTACATTATGGGGATTAACCTTTTTCTATTGTTCCCTGATTCCTTAAAATTCCTCGAGACTATCTTATTTTCAGTTGCGTTAATTCCTATTCACATCATTTCATTGTTTGGCATTTTATATGGTTGCCGCTTCGCTGGCAGGGCAATTAAAACCATAGAACTAGGGCGAATAGCGACAGACATAGAATCCAGAAGAGAGTATGGACAAATAGCTGTTTCATTTATTGGAATTTGGACTCTTCAGCCAAAACTAAATAAGATAGTGGCGCATTAAGTCTTACTAAACATTACTTCTATGAAAATCTCAAATCACAATTCATTTGAAACGAGATTCGTTTTCATCGTCTTTCTACTATTTCTAAGCATTGTTTCGTTTGGCCAGCATAAGAAAATGCCAAAACTTAAAAACCCAAGCGGACAAGGATTTATCCCTTGTGGTTCTTGTGAACAACCTTCAAACATTGCTTCAGAGACGACAGTCAGCATTGGAGAAAAAGGAGAACCCTTGACAATATCGGGGACTGTTTACAAGGCAGATGGGAAAACTCCGGCAAGTGGCATAATTCTTTTTTTCTATCATACTGACGCCACCGGACATTATAATAATGAAGACGACCCTAATGACCCAAGATTAAAGGGTTGGGTAAAGACTGGTGCAGACGGGCATTATAAGTTTACAACGATCAAACCGGCTCCCTATCCGAAGTTGACTACACCAGCTCACATTCACGTTCACCTCTTCAATAAAGACTTACCTGAAAATTATATTGACGATTTTTGGTTTACCGGAGATACGCTCATCAAGGACTCAGAGAAAAAGAGATTTGAATCACTGGGCAATTTCTCACCAATAGTCATGCTGACAAGGGATACGGAAGGGATGTTAAACGGAACAAGAAACATCCGATTAAAGTAAAGTAGTATAGACATCTTTACATCAGCACAGTCAACAAATGATTTGAACTGACAAAGAAATGGAGCAGTACGAAAAATTATATTTATACAAACGCATAGTTCGTGCGAAGCTCTTTATAGACGATCACTATGCTGAGAATATCGATATTGATAATATCGCAGACCAAGCCAATTTCTCTAAATATCATTTTATAAGGTTATTTAAATCGATTTACGGCAAGACGCCACATAACTACCTTATCAAAGTCAGAATAGACAAAGCTAAATTATTGCTCTCCGCAGACGTATCAGTCCTTGAAACAAGTATGGCCATTGGCTTTGACAGCCCCACCTCTTTTACGGCAGTATTCAAAAAACTTGTGCGAAAAACGCCTTCCGAATTTCAGAAAGAAGCGAAAACAAGAAATGCTGCGATCAATCGGAATCCCTTCCTCTTCGTACCCAACTGCTATGCCGAAACCAACGGCTGGATAAAATAGCAATTTTCGAGAGGGCGAAAGGATTTTAAACTTCCATTTTTACATAAAACAAAATACTTATGATCACAAAGATTACACACACCTGTATTTATGTGCTTAATCAGGATAGCGCATATGATTTTTATGTGAATAAACTTGGCTTCAAGGTTCACACAGATGCACCGATGGGCGAAGGCGCAAGATGGCTGACTGTCACCCCTCCTGAGCAACCAGAGTTAGAGATCACGCTATTTCTCATCGCTGAAGGTGCCATGTTCAACAAAGAAACTGTAAGCACGATGACGGCATTAATCAAAAAGGGAACATTTGGTGCAGCAGTATTCACTTGCAAGGATTTACTGGCGACTTATGAAGAATTAAAAGCGAAGGGCGTTGTGTTCAAAAAGCCACCCACAAAAGAGTTCTATGGCATGGAGGCTTTGTTTACAGATGACTCAGGTAATTGGTTTTCATTATCCCAAGCTAATTCTTAATATGAAATCAGTATTCGACCGGGAAGTCAGGAATGAAACCATAAAGAGAATTCGTTTATTAACAGCTGAGAATAAATCTCAATGGGGAAAAATGACCGTAACACAGATGTTGAAACATTGTTCCTTGTGCGAGGAATATTATTACGGAAAAATTAAAGTTGATAGGTCGTTGCTTGGGCGGGTATTGGGTAGAATTGCTCTCAAAGCCATACTTAAGAATGATAAAGTGCTGCTTAGACAGAACTCAACTTCGCCATCACAGCTCACGGTAACAGATGATATTCAGGACTTTGAGGCGTGGAAGGGTAAATGGATATCGTTAATTGAGAAGTACGAGACGTTTGAGAATGAAAACTTCATACACTGGTTTTTTGGCAACATGACAAAAGCTCAACTAGGACAGTTTATTTATAAACATAGCGATCATCATTTGAGACAATTTGGAGTGTGAGGAGTGAATGGAAGGTGGAAGGTGGAGGAAGCACATTTTCAAAAATCTTATTTCGTTAATTTTCATTCTTAAATCGAAATTGAATTAAGAATAAAGATTTAGGACTTAAGATTTAAGAACTGCTCAATGCTCCGGCAAGGGATGGAAGCGGCACCCCGCAGCTCCGGAGCATGTGCAGTGGAGCGAGGAGTATAGCGTACAGCCCGGTGGCGCGCGCGCCTCGCCAGCGACATGCCGCCTTCTTGCAATGATTCGTGTTGACACAAATCATGGCCCATCAAAGATTTTAGAATTGAAAGCTATTTTGCAGGAGTCACAACAATGTTGCGGAACTCAATCGGTCCGTGATCTCCCTGGATCAAAAAAGGACCGGGCTCCCCTTCTTTGCTGTTGATCGCACCTCCGGTGATACCTGGAATCACCTGATCATTAATAACCGTAGCACCATTGGCAACTACAGTTACTCTCCTACCGATCAACGTAATGTCATACGACTGCCATTCGCCAGCATCCTTTGCAACCATCTCATTGGGCGGAAGAAATCCATACACTCCGCTGAACTGATCATCGTACGGTTCCATGCCTTTGCTATCGGTAATCTGTACTTCATAGCGACCACGAAGATATACGCCACTGTTGCTGCCTTTGGGATAACGAAATTCAATGTGCAGCTTGAAATCCATAAAGCTATTATCGGTAACAAGATTTGCACCGGACTTGGGGCTTTTCAAAACTCCCGATTCGATAATCCATTGATTCGTACCCATGGCATGCCATCCGGCTAAATCAGTGCCATTAAAAAGTGTAACTGATTTGCCCCACGAAGGATTCATGTTGTGAATAAGTGCGGGAGCACGAGACGCCACCCAAGTGTATGATTTGCCATCGGTATAAATCATAGTGCCCTTCAGGCTATCGCCTTTTACTGTGCCCTCAAATTCCATGTTAGTATTTCCCTGCTCCCACTGTGGTGGAATAGCGAAACTGAATTTGCCGTCTTTAAACTTAACTTCAGATACCGGCCGCGCGCTTCCAAAAGCATAAACAAACCGGCCTACTAGTGTGTGGTTTCCCGAATGGCGAACCTCAAGCCATGATGGAATTTCTTTACCGCCTTTGCTCATAACAATATCCCATCGTCCTTCAATAGGAAATGGTACCCTTTCTTGTGCGTAAGCTGACACAAGGGAAAATGCGACCAGTAAGCTAATTGCCACAGACAGGTTTCTTGAAGTAGTTTTCATTGGAATAGGGATTGATGGGTTATTCAAACAAAAGTTAATTATTTCTGCTGAGCTTTCCTGCTCTCCTCTTTTAAGGCTGCTCCGTCCCATCCTCCTCCCAAAGCCTTAATCAGGGAAATAGAATACAGCAATCGCTGACCGGTAATACCTATGTATGTAGTCTCAGCATCCAACACAGTTCTGTCTGCAACAATTACATTAATATAAGTAGTAAGTCCTTTCTTGTAAAGTTCCTTCGACATATCGGCAGAAGAATGTGCTGATACTAATGCTCTCTGCTGCACATCTGATTGTTGCGCCCGGTACTCGATATTAGCCAGTGCATCCTGCACCTCGCGAAAGGCATTTTGCACGACTTGTTTATAAATAGATTCTGATTCTTTCAAGCGGGCTTCTGCTACATCTCTTTGCGCAATGTTTCTGCCACCGGTAAATAATGGTATAGAAATGCCCACACCGCCAATCCATGTCTGGCTTTGGGTTGCGAAAAGGTTATCGAAGGTTGAGCTCAGGAACCCATATGATGCAGCACTGATTTTCACTGTGGGGAAAAAGGCCGCCTTAGCTACACCGATCTGTGCATTGGCAGAAACGATCTGTTGCTCGGCTTCTATAATATCCGGTCTCCTTTCAAGAAGATCGGAAGGAACCTCCAGCGGAATGAAGGGCACTATGGGCAGCCCCTGATGTGTTGGTATTTGCAGGTTCATAGCAGGAATACCACACAAAACAGCAATCGCGTTTTCAGCGAGAGCTCTACTTCTTCGTGCATCAATAATCTGAGCTTCAACGGTAGCTGCTTCTATCTCTGCCTGCACTACATCGAGTTTGGTAGTAATGCCGGCTGCATACTGGCTTTGGGTAAGATTCAAATTCTCATATCTGAGTTTCAGTGCGTCGGCATAAAGCTGAATCTGATTATCGATCAAGCACAAGTTGAAATAGTTGGAAGCTACATCAGAGGCAAGACCTAATTTAATAACCTGTTGGTCAGCCACAGATGCCAGCATAGTCGCCTTGGAAGATTCTACACCGCGTCTGAACTTTCCCCACACATCTAGTTCATAACTCATGTCCAACGGAAGCGTGATCGTAGTAAGTGTCAATACCGGAAGTTTGTTGCTACTTACCTGACTGGGCCTGTCGCCTGAGAGTAAGTTTTTATTGGCGCTTGGATCAATTGTGATGATCGGATAGAAATTGGCTTTGGCTGTATTGAGCAACCCACGCGATTCCATAATGCGATAGGCAGCCGTATTCAAACTTGGGTTATTGGCAAAAGCTTTCTGAATCAAATCGGTGAGCACCTCGTCTTCAAACATGTGCCACCATTGCGTGTCGAGTTTGAAAGTATCTTTTGAGTTGGTTGGAGCAGCCGGATCGGGTATAACCATCTTCGATGCGTTACCCTGATTTGGCAGCAATGTATCGCGCACAACTTGATTCTTCCAAGCCCATGAATTATCCACTACGGTGGGCCGCGAATAGTGTGGTCCTACTTTACATGCTGACAGGGCAACGACAATCAGTAAAAAATATATCAAACCTGTTCTCATCATCTTAGTATCTGGTTCCGGGATTTGTTATGATTTTATTCTGCGGACGATTTCTGAGCAAGGGAGACTTTCAATCCTTCAGTAAGATCAAGGCTCGGGTTTGTCACCAGAAGTTCATCTCCTTTCAGGCCTCCTGATATTTCAATTGTCGCTCCGTTGTCTTTATTGATTAAGACATTTTTTATGGCGATAGTGCCTTGTGGTGTAACTGTAACTACCTGCGTGCCTTCGGTACGGATGACGAGCGTGCTCGCAGGAATAATAAGCGTACGCATTGTTCGCTTTACAACAAATTTTACGTTGGCGTACATTCCAGGCAAATACACATGCTTAGGGTTATCAAATTCAACCTGAACTAATAATGTACGGGTAGTTGCATCAAGTGCGCCGGCAGTGCGAGTCACTTTTCCAACAATAGGCTTGCCGGGTATTTCCTGTACAATGATTTTTGCTTCTGTGCCTACTGTAATATTCGTTACAAAAGATTGAGGAACATTCACAAAAATTCTGAGCTTATTGACCTGGGCAATTGTAAACAGTTGCTGACTCGCGCTGCTTCCGGCATTGACAAGAGTACCAATGTCGATATTTCTCGAAGTGATTACACCTGTAAAGGGAGCCAATACCTGCTTGAAAGATTTCTGCGCCTCGAGCTGGCTGACCAACGCAAAGGCCGCTTTGTAAGCACCGTCTCTGTCTGCTTTTTGCTGAATCGATACCGCCCCTTCAATATTGACACTGTTCACACGCTCCAAGCTTGATTTTGCCAACTCCAGATTTGCTTTGGCTTGCGCCAACTGCTGATCAAGTTCAGGAGTTTCGAGTGCCGCCAGCAGTTGACCTTCTGTTACATGATCGCCAATATCTACATACCAGTTTTTAATGTACCCACTGACACGCGCATACAAATACGTTTCGCGAAAGCCTTGTACATTTCCGGGCAACAGAAGCACAGAAGTATCGGGGGCAAGAAAGGATTTGGCAACACGCACTCTGATCGTCTGCGTTGCCGATGCCTGTTTGGCTTCGTCAGCTGTCTCCTTTCTTTTTTGAATGGAGATGTACAAGAAATAGAAGAACGCACCGACTATAATAACTGCGAGAACAATATAAATGAGATAGGATGGTTTCTTTGAAGCATCTGTGTGACTTGTATTTTCGCTCATGTGAAATAGTAATTATTAATTAAGCAACATCTTCGTAAATGGGCACTGTATTCTTTCTAAAATAACTATAAACTAAAGGAACAAAAAGCAACGTGGTAAATGTGGCAAGAAGTAACCCTCCGATCACAGCCCGTCCCAAAGGTGCATTCTGCTCACCACCCTCGCCAAGCCCGAGCGACATAGGGAGCATACCTATAATCATCGCCAGAGCTGTCATGATCACCGGACGCAAACGAACATAACCTGCACTAAGTGCTGCCTCAAGCGCGCTCTTGCCGGCAATGCGCTCATCGTTGGCAAAGGTTATTAATAAAATACTATTTGAAGTAGCCACACCGATGCACATCATCGCTCCCATTAGTGAAGGAACGCTAAATGTTGTATTGGTGAGAAACAACATCAGTAGCACCCCTGACAATGCGCCGGGAAGTGCTGAAATAATAATTAGCGGATCCATCCACGACTGAAAGTTAACCACCATCAGAAGGTAGACAAGGATGATGGCACAAGCAAGCCCGATTCCGAGACCAGAAAAGGAGTCGTTCATACTTTGAATTTGTCCACGCACTTGCAAAGAGGTTCCGCGGGGCAATTTGTCTTTATAACTTTTAACGATATCATCTACTTTGTCTGCAACACTTCCCAGATCACTGTTTTCAACATTAGCATATACCTCAATCACAGGTGCTATATTATAATGAGTAACTACGCCCGGAGTAATGCTGCGGCTTGTCGTCACAAAATTACTTAGCAACTGTGATTGCATGGAAGGAGATATCAAGGGAGTCGCTTCGAGTTCGGCAATTGTAGAGAGTTTATATGGCGGTGTTTGTACAGCAATCGGATAACTGACTCCATTCTTTGGGTTGAGCCAAAAGTTGGGAGCTGTTTGTCCGCTTGATGTTAGAGAGATCAATAAGTTATTGGCTACATCGCGCTGGTAAAGCCCCGCATGCTGCGCCCTCACCCGGTCTACATCTACTTTTATCTGCGGAACATCCAATACTTGTTGAACATGTACATCCACAGCTCCTGGAATTGCGGCAATACGCGTTTTAATATCCTGCGCTATTTTGAAGTTATCCACTTTGTTTTTTCCTACTACCTGTACGTTGATCGGTGCAGGCAGACCAAAATTCAATATCTGGGTAACCATGTCGGCAGCCTGATAGAAAATCACAACGTCGGGAAACGCCCGATTAACAGCCTTGCGTATTTCCTGTTTGTATTTATCGGTGGGTTTATGGTTTGGCTTGAGTGAAACATTTATCTCGCCTTCAAACGGGCCAATACTTGAATTGTCTGAATACGCAACATTCGATCCTGACAATCCAATGTTATCCAGAATAAGTCCCATCTCCTCTTTTGGAACAACTTGCCGGATAATATTTTCTATTTTTTCAAAAATTACTTCAGTCTCCTCAATCCGTGTGCCCGAAGGTGCGCGTACATGCATTCTAAACTGACCTGCATCCACTGCAGGAAAAAAATCTCTGCCAACAAAAGGTAAAATGAATAACGACAAGCCCACAGTAACAATGAAGACAATAGTAACGATACCACGATGCTTTAAATTAAAAGACAAAAGCTTTTTGTAGGAATCCCTGAACTTTTCAAAGTAAACATTAAACCCGTTATGTATTTTCCAGAAGATACCGGCATCCACATGTTCTCCATTGGCCATGGCTTTGTAAATGTGTATTTCGCTAGACAACATGTATCTCACCATAGTGGGTACAAGTGTGCGCGACAAGAAGTAAGAAGCGAGCATTGCAAAGATCACCGCTGTTGCCAGCGGAGCAAAAAGGAACTTGGTTACACCCGTAAGGAAAAATATCGGGACGAAAACAATACAGATTGCCAGTGTTGATACAAATGCCGGAGTAGCAATCTGAGAAGCACCATCTAGGATCGCCTGAATCATCGGCTTGTCCATACCCATATTCCGGTGAACATTTTCAATTTCAACTGTTGCATCATCCACCAATATCCCAACCGCCAACGCCAACCCACCAAGCGACATGATGTTGATCGTCTGCCCCATCATACTGAAAATAACAATCGAGACAACAATGGAAAGCGGAATGGAGACAGCAACGATAATTGTACTCCTCCAGCTTCCCAGGAAAACAAGTATCATAAATGCCGTAAGGCAGGCTGCAATAATGCCTTCGCGCACTACTCCGTCAATAGAGGCATCAACAAAAATGGATTGGTCAAATAAAGGTTCGACCTTTAGTGATGTAGGAAGTGTGGCCTCTACTTTAGGTAATATCTTTTTTATCCTTTTAACAACATCTAATGTTGAGGCACCACCATTTTTTAAAACGGTGAGAAACGCTCCACGCTTACCGTCTTGCCGTACAAGGTTAGATTGAATCGCGTATCCGTTATGCACCGTGGCAACATCCTTCATAAATACGGTAGCACCCCTGACTTCCTTTATCGGAATATCATTTATCGTCTGCACAACTTCCTCACTGCTATTCAATTTTACATCGTACTCCTTATCTCCCATCTTTATAGTCCCGGCCGGCTGGATAAGATTTTGGGCATTGATGGCATTGCTTACATCTACCGGAGTAAGCCCCTTGGCATAGAGTGCTTCTGGATCGAGGTCAACCATTACTTGCGCAATCTTTCCACCGTAAGGAGAAGGTACCGTTGCGCCTTGGGCACTAGCCAAACCTACGCGCAGAAAGTTATTGGCCTGGTCATTAATATCTTGTTCAGAAAGCGAATCACTGCTGAGACTCAATTGAAGGATAGGAACATTTGAAGCGCTATAGCGAATAATGTTTGGAGCCGTCATGCCCGGCGGCATAATTCGAAGTATGGTTGCACTTATAGCCGCCAGCTGTGCGACAGCGGCTTCTACCTTGGCTTCGGGGTGAAAGAATATTTTGATAAGCGCAATTCCTTTCAGCGACTGCGACTCCATGTGCTCGATGTCATTCACATAACTACTGAAAGTACGTTCCGCTACAGTTACTATTCTTCGTTCCATCTCTTCGGCAGAGATTCCGTTGTACTGATAAATCACGGTTACAACCGGAATATCTATCGTAGGGAAAATATCGACTGGGGTACGAATAACCGAAAATACTCCCATGAGTAGTATTAGAAATGACATCACTACAAAAGTGTATGGCCTGTTGAGGGCCAATCTCACAATCCACATCATAGCCGAATGAGTTTTTAGGTGTATCCTACCTTAGGAGAAAAAGCATTAATCAGATTTTATCGAGCTGAAAATCGGCATGAATATAAAGAAAAATCAAATTAGCAAACCCGATTGAATGACGATAGGTAAAAAGGTTGTCCTACACGGGAAAATTGTGACGACCCAATAAAGTGATTTTGATATGGATCAATTGCGAGGCGTGGTAATTGATGGGTTTTGGAGTGTGGCTTCAAATGGCGAAGCTGGTAAGTGCTCCTGATTGTAGAGGTTGGCGCCTTGCGGATTATCAGCCCACGCATATCGTACAAAAGAAGGGTCCGCAATCGCCTCGCTCCACACGATCACTTGTTCTCCTTTGATTTCAGCCTTAGCCCAAACAAATTTTTTGTCGGCACCGGCAATTGAAAAATAGTTTAATGGATTTCCTCCCCGAGAGATCAAACCATTACCGGTATTTGAAAATGAAAGTATAAGTTTATTTCCTCGTCGTTCAATCGATTTAAATAACGGTCCGGAAGCAATAATCTTTTTATCTCCGTAAGCTACCCTCATCGCTTGTAACGCAAGTCGGCTACCTACGTCACGTTTGTTCAACGGATGAATATCATTCCATTCTCCCAGATCGATAGACACAGCCATGCCGGTATTTTGCACATCCAAAATTTTAAGTTGCGCCATTCTTAATTCCGCCCAGCTACTCTCTGAAGGCGTTGTATGCGTATCCATAAAATTTGTAAGCTGAACGAACAAAAAAGGCATATTACGCTGATGCCAGTGCACACGCCAATCCGCGATGAGTGTTGTCATCAGCGCTAAATACTCTGAAGGTTTCTTTGTGTTCGACTCTCCCTGATACCAAATCGCGCCTTTAACAGAATAGTTGAGCAAGGGATAGATCATCGCATTATATAATCCACCTGGTTTCCAGCGAATAACTGTAGACCTGGTTAATGTATCCATCTTCGTTCCTACTTTATATTTCCAGCTGCCGCTCAAGTTGATCGAGTCATCCCCGGCAATCAAATAATATGGTTTATCCAAAACAAATCCGCCCTTTCCAGAACTATTGATTACACGAACTGCGATACTATTTTTTCCTTCTTTTAAAACCCTAGGTTGTATCTCATATCTTCTCGGTGGATACAAATAGCTTGTTGTCCCAACAAAACTACCGTTAACAAAAACCGAATCAGCATCCACAATCCTTCCCATTAAAAGTTTAGCTGGCTTGCCAATCATTTTGGCTGGGACTTCAACTTCATCTCTAAACCATACAGCGCCGTTAACATTTCCCGGATCTGCGTCTGCCCAATAACCGGGAATGTTCATCTGCGGCCAGTCACTGTCATCCAAGCGAGCCTGGGACCAGTGATTTTTCAAACCGTTATCAGTTTTATTCAAAAGAGAATACCATGCGTCATTTGCATTCTTATCGTGAGACTCGATTTTAGAAATCAAATCCCTGCTTTTGAATCTTTGCAACTCGTTATAGTAATCGGGAAATTTTTTTAAAGCTTCTTCGCTCATCCACGACTGTGCTGGCGAACCTCCTAATGCGGCATTTATTAAACCAATTGGGATTTTATATTTCTGATAAAGATCACTTGCAAAGAAGTAAGCTACCGCAGAAAACTTCAAAATATTTTCAGGCTTTGCTTCGAGCCACTGGCCTGACTCTACATCTTCGTGCGGCTTTTCAAAATCATATTTATCGGGAACGAGAAACTGTCGGATCTCAGGATTATTTACAGTTGCAACAATATCGGCATACTTGTCCTTAACCCTGTCCATGCCAAGTTCCATATTCGACTGGCCGCTACAAACCCATACATCGCCAAAGAGAATATTGGTTAATATAATTTTATTTGAAGCAGAGAAAATCATTTGGTGCGGACCGCCTGCAGCCTGAGATGGTAATTGCATAGTCCAGCGCCCATCTTTATCGGCAACAGTATTGAATTCTTTTTTATTAAACTCAAGTGTCACTCTCTCATCTGGTGCCGCCCATCCCCAAAGCTTTGTAGATACATCGCGCTGCAGTATCATGCCGTCACTAATAAGTTTCGGTAACCGGATTTGGCTATACGTAAAAGAGTAAACGCAGAAAAGAATTGAAAGTAATACTGTTTTCATTTTTCAGAATGTCGTCTGGCTCAATTGCCTTATCTTAAATGATTTCTGGCTGTAATTGCCTTGGAAGTTTTCAGTTCTAATTCACTCCAATGCCTGTTCTCAAGGATTGAATTTGTAATTAGCTGCGATCCAATCCCAACGCAAAAAACTCCGGCATCAAACCACGCTTTCAAATTCTCATCGGTGGGCTCAACTCCTCCTGTTGGCATCAGCTTGAGATCGGGCTGAACAGAGAGTGCGGCAGAAACAAACTTTGGTCCCAGCACCGAGCCGGGGAAAATTTTGATTAGCTCTGCCCCTTCTTCCTTGGCAGTAACAATTTCGGTAAGGGTACCGCAACCTGGAATCCAAAGCAAATTATGAGTGTGGCAAATACTTGCCATCTCCACTTTAAGAATCGGGGAAACGATAAAGTTGGCTCCTGCTTTAATAAATTTCTCCGTGTCGGCACTGTTAAGTATCGTACCCATACCTAAAATGAGATCCGGAAACTTTTCTACAAATTTTACCAACTCAGTGAATACTTTGAGGGCATTTGCTCCGCGGTTGGTGAATTCAAATACGCGGACGCCTCCTTTGTAACAAGATTCAATTACGGCTTTAGCAATTTCAATTTCAGAATTGTAGAACACAGGAATGATTCCCGTGCGGTTCATTTCATTTAAGATATGTGCATTCGAGAATTTCATTACCGCAAAAGTTTCCCAATATTTTCTCCGTTAACCAAACTATTAATTTCTTGCACGGTAGCACAATTAACATCGCCTGGTATTGTATGTTTGAGTACACTGGCGGCAGTAGCAAATTCGAGAGTGCCTTTATCGTTCAATGCCGAATTGAATCCATAAATCAGGCCGGCCATAAACGCATCGCCCGATCCAACCCGATCTATGATGTTTGTCAGTTCATAATTCTTAGATCTTAACAGCGTATTATCACTCCATAATTCGGCCGACATTTTTTGATGAGATGTGCTTACTGATTCCCGCAAAGTATTGGCAATCTTCTGAACATTTGAGAAAGTCTTTTGAACCTTCTTGCAAGCGTCCTCAAAATTAGTTGACTGGATGCCTATGCAATTTTCAAAATCAATCAGTCCACCAATTACAACATTTGATTCTGCTATGAGCTTTGGCATTATGTCGATCGCCTTCTTTCCGTAGTTCCAAAGGTTCCTCCTATAATTAATATCGGCCGAAATTCTAATATCAAGTTTTCGAGCCATGCGAATAGCCTCGTAGCAAGCGTCTGAAGCGCCTTGCGAAATAGCCGGCGTGATTCCGCACCAATGAAACCAGTCTGCTCCTTTTAATATCTCTTCCCAATTAAACATGGATGGACTGATTTTGGCAAAAGCCGAATCAAATCTGTCGTAAATAACTTTTGAAGAGCGATGACCTGCGCCATGCTCAATAAAATAAACGCCCAGTCTGTCGTCGCCAAAAATCACATGTGAGGTATCAACTCCATAAGATTGAAGAAATGAAGCCGCTGCTTTCCCAAAATCATTTTCAGGAAAGCGAGTTACGTGTTCTGCCGAAATTCCAAGATGTGCCAACGACACAGCGACATTCGCTTCTGAGCCGCCATAATTAATTTCGAATTGTTTCGCTTGTGTAAAGCGCTCATGGTCAGGTGGCGAAAGCCTCATCATTACTTCACCAAAGCTTACCACTTTTCGACTTGGCTTCATCTTAGCAACTCGTTTTTACCGAATAGAAATTAAAAGTCCTTTGGCAAATCGCCATTCTTAACAAGTTATAAGTATTTTCAAATATACTGGTTAATCAAATTCTCAAAATACTCTTGCCTGCCGCTGATTTGCTGAGGTTCTCCCTGTGCATGAGCGAGCGAGCGCAGGTTTTCAAGTGTCAGTTTTCCATTCGCAAATTGTTTCCCTTTTCCAGAGTCGAAAGAAGCATATCGTTCTTTGCGAAGTGATTTGTATTCTGAATTCTCAAGTATATCATGCGCAATAAGTAATGCTCTTGCAAAAACATCCATCCCACCGATGTGGGCATAGAAAATATCTTTCAAGTCGGTAGAGTTTCTACGCGTCTTTGCATCGAAGTTAATCCCGCCTGTTTTAAAGCCACCAGCTTCCTGAATCACTATCATGGCTTCGGCTAGTTCATACATATTATTGGGAAACTGATCTGTGTCCCATCCGTTTTGATAATCTCCCCGATTGGCATCCATACTTCCCAGCGCTCCGGCATTGGCTGCGACCTGAAGCTCGTGTTGAAAAGAGTGATGAGCCAACGTGGCGTGATTCACTTCTATATTGAGTTTAAAGTCGCCCAATAAATCGAACTCACGTAAAAATGAAATCACAGTAGCCGCATCAAAATCATATTGATGTTTGGTAGGCTCCATTGGTTTGGGCTCGATAAGAAACGTACCCTTAAACCCATTCTTTCTTCCATAATCTTTTGCCATGTGAAGGAAACGGGCCAGATGCTCAACTTCCTTTTTCATGTTGGTGTTCAGCAAAGAAAGGTATCCTTCCCTGCCGCCCCAAAAAACATAGTTCGAGCCTCCAAGTTCGATCGTTGCGTCAATTGCATTTTTTACCTGCGAGCCAGCATAACAAACCACATTGAAATCTGGATTGGTAGCAGCACCGTTCATATAGCGGGGATGTGAAAACAAATTGGCAGTGCCCCAAAGAAGCTTTACACCAGAAGCCTTCTGCTTCTGTTTAGCATATGCGACAATCTCAGCAAGTCTCTTCTCGGATTCTTTCAGTGTTGGTGCTTCGTCTACGATATCGTAATCGTGGAAGCAGTAAAACGGAGCTCCGATTTTTGTAATGAACTCAAATGCTGCATCCATTTTTTCTTTGGCCCGATCAATAGGATTGCTGCTTTGAAGCCATGGAAAATTTTTCGTTGGCTGTCCAAACGGATCACCACCAGTGCCACAGAACGTATGCCAATAGGCAATTGCAAATCGAAAATGTTCTTCCATTGTCTTCTTCCCTATCTTTCGCTTTGCATCGTAAAATTTAAATGCGAGAGGGTTTTTCGATTCCTTTCCTTCATAAGAAATCTTTTTGATTCCTTTAAAGTATTCTTTCGTTCCGATTGATAGTTTCATTTGATTTTAATTTTACATTGTTCAGTTCTCTGGCTATTCTTTTCCATTCTCTTTTTGCAACGTGTCAGTCAATATCTTTTTCCACCGACTGTAAGCCGAGGAATACAATTCCGCTTTGTTATCCTTTGGTTCTTCACATCCGATAAGCTTCAGCCCTTTAAATGCTTCTTTATAAGATGAATAGATTCCGGCACCAACTCCTGCACCCAAGGCTGCACCTTTTGCTCCATCAGTGTCATATAATTCAAGGCGTGCACCTAGCGTGTTGACAAAAGCTTCGCGGAATATCGGACTCAGGAACATATTGGCGTTGCCCGCTTTGATAACATCCGTTTTCAAACCCATCTCGGCCAAAATATCAAAACCATAGCGCATGGCGAATACAATTCCCTCTTGTGCAGCCCGAAAAATGTGTGATTGATCATGAGTATTAAAATCAAGGCCATGAATAGAACTCTGAATTTCTTTATTGCCTAATATTCTCTCAGCGCCATTACCAAACGGGAGCACCGTAACCCCTTTTGAGCCGATAGGAGCTTTCGATGCAGTCTTATTCATCTCTTCATAGTCGCGAGGAACCCCGTTGCTAATATTTTTCCGTAGCCAGCTGTTTTGAATACCCGTGCCATTAACGCAAAGCAAAACTCCGTTTCGAGTAGCGTTCTCTTCATTATTAACATGAATAAAGGAGTTAACTCTTGACTCGGTGTCAAAAACATTTTTGTCGGTGATACTATATACAACTCCAGAGGTTCCGGCGGTTGCCGCTGCTTCTCCAGGATTTAATACACTAAGTGAAAAGGCATTGTTAGGTTGGTCTCCTGCACGATAAGCAATTGGCGTTCCTGAGGCAAGTCCTAATTCTGATGCAGCTGTTTTACTTAATTCTCCCTGCTTGGAAAATACCGGAACTGCTTTGGCTAAAAGCGAAGAATGTATTCCATAATAGCCTAACAATTTCTTTGAAACCGACTTCTCTTCAAAATCCCAAAAGATACCTTCTGATAAGCCGGTTTCAGTAGTAGTAATTTCACCGGTCATTTTCATTGCGATGAAATCACCCGGCAACATCGCTTTAAATATCTTCTCGTAAGTCTTTGGTTCGTTGATTTTTACCCAATTCAGTTTTGAGGCCGTAAAGTTTCCAGGTGAATTCAGGAAATGCCGCAAACAGTAATGTTTCTCAAGATCTGAAAACGCTTTTTCGCCAATATGCACTGCACGGCTGTCACACCATATTATAGAGTGGCGCAGTGGAGTCAGTTCACGATCCACAATAACTAGTCCATGCATTTGATAGGCAACTCCTATCGCCAGCACAGCTTCGGGCTTAACACCGGATTTTTGTAAGCATGCTTTTGTGCTTTTAACAACATTGTCCCACCACAAATTGGGGTCTTGCTCTGCCCAGCCCGGCTGAATTGCTATCATCTGCATTTCATCGGCAGGAGATTGACAGGAGGCGACGGTCTGACCAGTAGCTATAGATACAAGAGAAGCTTTAACAGACGAACTTCCTATGTCGAGACCTAAAAGATAACCACTTACAAGGTTCATTAAAAACCGATTGAATTTCCTCCATCTACAGGAATGACTGCTCCTGTAATATAAGCGTTCTCCTCTGAAACAAGAAAATAAGCGGTATTGGCCACATCTTCAGGCAACCCCAATTTGCCCATGGGTGTCCGTTTTAATACCCGTTGTTTCCGGTCGGGATCGTTGTTGAGCGCTTTTGAAGACATTTTAGTCTTGATGAATCCGGGGGCAATACAATTGACAAGAATTCCCAAGGGTGAAAGCTCAACCGCCATACTGCGGGTCATTCCTTCAATCGCAGCCTTTGAAGCAGAGTAGGCAATCACCTTGGGCAAGCCGTAGTGAGCCGCCATGGAACTGATATTTAATATATAGCCCTTCTTTTGGCGGATCATTGCTTTTGATACTTCGCGGGAGATGGCAAACACACCGGTGAGGTTGGTAAGAATGACTTGCTGAAATTCCTCGTTGGTTACGCTCACCAAATCTTTCTTCAGATTTATGCCCGCGTTATTTACCAGGATATCGATGCGACCGAATTTAGCAAGGATCTTTGAGATGTGGCGTGGGATGTGATCCAAGTCGGTGACATCCATTTGCAGAGGCACGCATAATTTCCCTAGTAATTTTTCAGTTTCCTTTAGTTTTTGTTCATCCCGACCAGTGACGATGGTGGTGATTTTCTGCTCCACAAATTTCGTTGCGATGGCAAGGCCAATGCCCGAAGTTCCTCCGGTGACAATAGCGATTTTATTATTCTGCCTAATCTTTTTCATCAATTGTGTCTCTGATTAAGTGGTTCAAAGATGGTAAAAAAACCATTTATTACCACCATATATATATATCGATTGCATTAAAATACCACATGATAATGTATCTATTCACGAATCTAACAAAAATAATTGTGCAATCGGTTGCATAATTAAATTTATTCTTAGACATTAGTGTCAGTCAAGACCACTTCAAAATAAAATGTAAACCCAAACTCTATGGAAAAAGTAATTCTACCTACAGATCAAAATGTGAGGAGTAGCCTCCACCCGCTTAGTTTAGTCCTATTGCTTTTGGCAATTCTAGTTTCGTTTTCAATTCAGGCTCAGTCTATTATTAAAGGTAAAGTGACAGACGATGCCAGCGCCGGATTGCCAGGCGTGAATATCCTTTTGAAAGGAACTACACAGGGTACGGTAACTGATACTAATGGAGAATACTCTCTGAGTGTGCCATCTCCTGCCGATGCGGTACTGGTCTTTTCGTTTATCGGCTATGCCACACAAGAGCAATCACTGCAAGGACGCTCCATATTAGATGTAAAGCTCTTGTCAGATATTAAAGAGTTGGGTGAGATAGTAGTGGTGGGTTACGGAACCCAATTAAAGAGGGACATCACAGGTGCGATTGTTAAAGTCAATGCAGATGTGCTAATGCAAACAGCGTCATCAAACGCCTATGACCAACTAAAAGGCCATGCTGCCGGTGTCGATATTCAAAGCAATAGTTCAGTGCCAGGTGGGGCTCCTACAATAAGAATAAGGGGAAACCGAACCATGGTAGCCAGTTCACCATTAAGTGGCGGTAGCGCAGCAACCGATGCCGCGACAGCAGACGCCATCGATCAGCCCTTGTTAGTTGTTGATGGTGTACCCTACTCTGGAAATCTTAATGACATCAGTTCAAATGACATTGCCAGCTTGGAAATCTTAAAAGATGCCTCAGCGACAGCAATCTATGGATCAAGAGGTGCAGGTGGGGTTATCCTTGTCACTACAAAAAGAGGTACTAAAGGAAAAACTCAAGTGAGTTATGATGCCTATTATGGTGTTTCAAACGTGATGAAAGAATTGAGGGTATTCAATGGTCCTGAGTACGCCCAATTTAAAACGGATGCCGCTCTTGGAAACTCCAATATATATAATACTACTCCAAACGGAACCCCTAGTCCAACTAACTCGGGATACCTGCTCAGCGCCGCTGAAAAGACAGCTTTGGCAGCAGGTGTTTCTACTGATTGGCAAAAGCTGATCTATCAGTCTGCTCCGATTACTAACCATAATTTAAGTGTTTCGGGAGGAGATGATAAGAGCAAGTACTCTCTAAGTGCGGGTTATTTCAAACAAGGTGGAATTATTCCTAATCAGGATTTTACACGCTACACAATTCGTAGTACCATGGATCACCAACTTACTAAACGAATTAAAGTAGGCCTTAATACGCTGAACACACTCTCCTATCAGAATACTCCGGGCGGAAGTTCTGTAACCTCTGGCTTAATGAGGCTGACTCCTCTCGCTTCTCCATATAATCCCGATGGATCTGTTAACCTTCTTCCTCAAACCGGACAAACCGATGCCAGTAACATTAATCCTTTGACACTTAAAACAGATGCTGGCGCA
>Ga0206976_1150_pt1 | contig 21989 bp, 23 predicted proteins | sample Alteio_BWOrgHeat_82_FD_152926 | JGI IMG/M metagenome (GOLD analysis project Ga0206976, IMG submission 152926) | Enriched cells from forest soil in Barre Woods Harvard Forest LTER site, Petersham, Massachusetts, United States -... | ecosystem: Environmental > Terrestrial > Soil > Temperate forest >... | reverse complement strand
GCCGCCGATGAAGGCGATGCGCTGGCCGTCAGGGGACCACGCGGGATTGGCGATTTGCAGCGGCGGCTTGTAGATGGATTTCATCAGGCCGGTGGCGGCATCGAGAGTGAAAAGCTCAGCGATGTACCAGTTGTTGTCGCCATTGCCGAGAGCGGCGGTGACGGCGAAGCGGAGGCCGTCGGGGGACCAATCGTATTCGTAGATGTAGGTGTCGGCGGGAGAGATTTGGTCAAGCTTGGCGGTGGCAACATCGACGAGGGCTAGGCGTTGTTCGAAGAAAGAGTCTTTGATTTCGCCGGTTTCGGGAGTTTCGGCGACGAGTGGACCGGCGCCGCGCGTGGCGTTTTCGGTGAAGAGGACGGCGATGGTTTTGCCGCTAGGCGACCAGCCGGGAGTGGAAAGGAAACCTTTTACTTGGGTGAGTTTTCGCGCGGAGCCGGCTGGGCCTGCGGCGTCCATCACGTAGAGTTGAAGCTGGCCGGCTTTTGCGGCGTCGGAGAGGAACGCGAGTTTTTTGCTGTCGGGCGACCAGGCGATGCTGCCTTCGGCGTGGATGGCGTCCGCGACGGCTGCGCTGATGCGCTTGGGAGGATTTTTCGCGCCGATGTCTGCGATGTAAATCACGGTGTCGCCGGTGGAGACGCCACGTTTTGTGATGATGTCCTCGACCCAGGCGACTTTTTTGCCGTCGGGGGAGATGGCGGTTTGTTCGAAACGGTGCGTGGCGGAAAGCGTGTCGATGACGTCTTGTGCTGGGCCGGAGGCTTTGGGTTTCGCGACGGCCTTGAGGCGCGCCTCGGCGGATTGTTTGGTGCCGCTGGTTTCTTGCGGCGGAGTTTCTTGGGCGAAGGATCGGTGCGGGGCGCAAAGAATGAGTAATGAAGACGCGGCGAGCGCAAGGCGTGGTTGAAGATAGGTCATGGTTACGTCCTCTTGGAGGCTGTGAGTTTGTGTGCGAGTACCATAATGCGCTTGGCGATGACCTGCAAGCGTTGGTTCGAAGATTTTGATTAGAAGTTTTCAAGAAGAGGTGTTGTTGAGCGTCGGAGTCGCGAGTAGAATCCGCGCAGATTGCACTGTGGAGGGAATGATGCTGGATCGCCGTGGATTTCTTTCGTCCCTAGCCGGAGCTGCGGGAGTGGCAAGCACGCTGAGCCTTTCGCCGGCTTGGCCGAAATTATTGGAGCAGGCGCCCGCGCAATTGCCGGACCATGCGCTACTTGATTCGAACGAAGAGGGTTACTGGACGGAAATACGGAAACAATTTTTGATTCCGGCTGACGAGGTGTATTTGAACAACGGGACTGTGGGCTCGTCGCCGGCGCCTGTACTGCGAGCAATTTTCGAGGGATACAACACCACGGAAAAGATGGACCAGCACGATCCGGAAGACTATCCGATCTGGGGTTACGGCATTTGGAACGAGTTTCGCGATCCGCTGGCGGAATTTGTGGGATGCACGCGCGATGAACTTTCGCTGGTGCGCAATTCGACGGAAGCGAACAGTTATATCTGCAATGGGCTGGATTTTAAGGCTGGCGATGAAGTGTTGATGACGGATCAGGAGCATCCGGGCGGCGAGCAAGGTTTCAATTTGCGCGCGAAGCGTCATGGGATTGTGGTGAAGAAAGTGACTCTGCCCAAGCCCGTGCCGAACGCGGCGGCGGTGTTGAATCTTTTTAATGAAGCGATTACGCCACGGACGAAACTGATTTTCTTCAGCCACATCACGACAGTGACGGGTCTGGTTTTGCCGGTGAAAGAGATTTGCGCGCTGGCGCGTTCGAAAGGGATATTGAGCGCGGTGGACGGCGCTCACGTGATTGGCATGATGAAGTTGAATGTGCACGATTTGGGTTGCGACATGTACTCGTCGAGCCCGCACAAATGGCTGCAGGCGACGAAAGGGACTGGATTTTTGTTCGTGCGGGAGGAAATGCAAGACCGGTTGTGGAACACGATTGTGACGGGAGGGTGGGACGATCCCAAGTTGAAGGCGGCGCGATTTCAGCAAATCGGAAGTTCAAACGTGCCGACGCTGTATGGTTTGCGCGCGGCGGTGCAGCTTGCGAATTCGATTGGGATAGAGCGGATTGAGCGACGGCACCGGCAGTCGGCGGATTATATTTTGCAAGAGATGGTGAAGCGGGGGGCGGAGTCGTGGGCATCGCCGGACCCGGCGCTGCGGTGCGCGATTGTGTCGGTGAATGTGCCGCCGATTCTGATTGCAGAGCTGGAAGCATGGATGTGGAAAGAAAAGAAAATAAGGATTCGCGGCGGTGCGCCTTCGAAGATCCGGCTTTCGACGCCGTATTATTTGTTGCGGAAGGATGTGGATCGCTACTTGGCTGCGTATGACGAATATAAGAAGGTAAAGAGCATCGCTTAACTCGCTTGTAGTGGCTAGCAAGAGGTGAAGAAGTGCCCGATTCACAGATCGCTCAGATCAAAGCATTGGAAGAGACTGTGAAGCAACTGGCCCAACAGGTCGCCAAAATGCGCGAAGATGCGCAAGGTACAAATGACCCCATTCTGCGAAAGGTATTGTTAAAGTCTGCCGACGAATGCGAAGCTGCGGCATGGAATCTAGCGAACGGATTAGGCGGAATGAGAAAAAATCTCCATTAGCTCAACGCGCGCGATTGCAGCGGAGGGATGTGGATCGCTACCCAGTCGCGTATGACGAGTATCGAAATTTGAAGATATCTGCGTGACGGGATCATGGACTGACTGCCAAGGCGCGGAGTTCTATCGCGGTGTATTCCCTCTTGAGTAAAACTTGACGAAGTGTCCGAATTGGCCGATTCTAAAGGGGAAGATGCCGGATGGTAAAGGACGGCGCAAGAATGACTGAAAACCTCTCGAAATTGGCGGAGTCTTTCGTTGAGGCAACTCCGGACGGCCTCCTGGCGAGCAAGATTCAGAAGAATGCTCCGGAGATCAAGCGGGCGCTGGCAACGACAGGCGAGTACGTCCTGAGCGATGAATTCGGGAACGAGTATCACATCACATCCAACAACGGCCACGAACCTAGCGCCAAGTAGTAGACCCACGGCCCGAAGAACCCGAAGAAGATGATAGCGCTCATCGCATCTGCGGGTTTGGTTTTCTACCTGCTGATTCCTGGAATTCTTTTCAAGGGCCTGTTTTCGCTGTTCATTCCGTTGGACAAATTTCACCGGACACGAAGCGAAGAACTTACCTTTGGCGCGTTTGCCTCATTACTGCCACTGGCTCTGACCTTTCTTGCGGTCTTCAGCGCCGGCTGGTTTGGAAATCATCCCTTCTTTTTTCCCGATTCTGCCACTCTCAGAACGAGCGACTATCAAACCGCTTTTTCTTCGGTGTACAGCGAGACCTATTTTTCGCAGCACCAACAAGAATTTTGGGGCGCGGCCTCCCGAATCGCCTACCGTCAGGCTCGCATTCTGGTGTGGCTGTATTTCTTCACGGCCTCGGAGGCTTTGCTTTTTGGCTGGCTGGGCAAGAATTTCGGGCGATTCCACAAGTTCAAACCCTATGAATTTGCGGCAAACAAGTTTCTCCTCCCGAATATTTCGCCGTGGTATTTCCTGCTCACGCCCTTTATGTGGCCTCCCAAGCCGGAGAGAAAGGTGATGGCTGATCTTCTTACGTCCGACGATCATTTGTACCGGGGGCAGGTTGTTGGACACGAAGTAGACACAGACGGGAATCTTCGCGGAGTACTCATCAGCGAATCTTTAAGATTTGACCGGCATACCTATCTCAAGGACAAGGATTCGGACGCGTCGGTAAATCCCGATGACTACTGGAAGAAAATCCCGGGAAAGAATCTATTTATTTTCGCGGATAAGCTCGCAACGCTGAATTTGAGTTATCTGCCCCCGGCTTCCACCATTCCGGAAATTCTGCAACAAATTTTAAGCAAACTGAAAATCGATGCGCAGGTTTCCGTGGAAAGCCCGCAACCTCCTCATCCGGGAGGGTAGTTGGGTACGCGCACGCTATGGCCGGTGCGGGCAAGGTGCTGGTTCATATTTCGGATGACTTCGCAGAATTTTGGGTTATCACGGAATAGTGCCGGCGGAATGCGCGCGTCATACGTTTCTGCCTGAGGTAAAGCTCTTAACAATTCCTCAGCCCGCTGAGCGTCCTCTTCGGTCCCTCCGATCATCTTGTGGGTGGCAAGCCAAGCGTCCCGGACTGCTTGATCGCTAGACGCCCAGAAATCCGCGTACGCGTTTCTCAGATCTTGAGCGAGCGCGCGGCACACATCGCATCCGCGGGAGGTTGGCATTTGTGTGTAGCATATGCCCGGTCACTGGGGCGGGCAACCGGACTTTTGTTGGTCATCCGGTTTTCTTGACCCTGTGCTCAGCGGTCGACTACACTAATAAATTCGATACCTGTCGCTCAGGCGGCCTGACGGCCGCTTTGTGTCTGCGGGAAGAACCGGCCGCAACTACTTACGTGTGGGGCCGCGCAACTAAAGGGGGATTGCTTTGCCAAAGCGCACATTTCAACCGCGGAAACGACGCCGCGCGAAGACGCACGGATTCCGCGCGCGCATGAAGTCAGTAGGCGGCCGCAAAGTTCTGGCGGCACGCCGCAAGAAGGGACGTCATCGCCTCACGCCCTAGTAGCACTGGGCGCATGGACTTTCCGCGCGAGGCGCGGCTGGTGCGGCGCGGCGATTTCGATGCCGTGTACCGCGCCGGGAAGCGCCGTTCCAGTTCCCACTTCACAGTTTTTTTTCGCGCCAACCAATTGCCGGTGAGCCGCTTCGGTTTCAGCATCAAAAAGGCGCTGGGCGGGGCGGTGGTGCGCAATCGCATGCGGCGGCGAATGCGAGAGATCGTGCGCTGCCATCGCATGGAAATACCTGCGGGATGGGACATCGTGATTCATCCGAAGAGTGGCGTGGCGCGGGCGGAGTTTCTGGTATTGACGGCGGATTTGTTGCGGTTGATGAAGAGCGTGTGAAGACACCCATGAGTGTGAGTGGCGAAAATAGCGTGAGAGAAGAGGACAGACTGAAGTCTCTCCCACCGTGGGCGGTTGACTCCGGAGCGATGGAAAAGCAATCCCCGGCGGTGAAAGCGGCGCTAGCTGCTTTGCGTATTTATAAGGTGTATTTGTCAGTTTTGTTTGCGGGGAGCTGTCGGTTCGAACCGACTTGCTCCATGTATGCGTACGGGGCGATTGAGCGGTTTGGCGTGATGCGAGGGTCGTGGATGGGATTGAAGCGATTGCTACGGTGCCATCCTTTGTCGCGCAAGTTTGGTTATGACCCGGTACCGGAAAAACCAGAAGCGACCGCATTACAAACCGGCGAAGCTCGGCGAGATGAAGCCCGGTCCGGCGTAAGTCCCAGAGAGGCACATTCGTGAGCGAGCCGCAAAAGAAAAAAGAACTTTCTTCAGAGATGCGGATCCTGATTGCCTCGATACTTTCGATGGCAGTGATTTTGTTGTGGGCCAAGTTTTTCGCGCCGAAGCCGCCCGCGAATTTGCCGCAAGCAAACAGACCGGCGGTAACATCGCCGGCGGGGACAAATTCCGCGACGACACCATCTTCCACTTCTCCTTCGACTCCGGGAAATAAATCCTCTTCGCAAACACCTGCGGGAGTAGCGACGGGAATTGCGCCGTCAAATGCTGCAGCGATGCCGCCAACGGCGGCGAAGGAAGAACCAAATATCGTTGTCGAAAATACGCTCTATCGCGTGGAGATTTCGAACCGCGGCGGCGTGGTGAAGAGCTGGCAGCTCAAGAAATATAAAGATGATTCGAGACCACAGCGCGTACTGGATGTTGTGCATCCGGAAGCTGCAGGACAGGTAGGCGGATGGCCGTTTGCGGTGGTGCTGGATGATGCGCAGCTCGAGGCGCAGGCGAATTCCGGGCTCTACATGGCTTCAGAGCCAGGTGTGCACGCCCAAGACGTTACTCGAGGTGTCATTGGCGGCCCGCTGACGGCTCCGGCGGAATTGCAGCTTGTGTGGAGCGATGGACATCTCGAAGTAACGAAGAATTTTAAGTTCGACGATTCTTATGTGGTGCGCGTGGAAACCTCCGTCAAGTACAACGGCGTGCCGGTGAAGGCCGGGCTGGCGTGGCTGGGAGGATTCGGGGATCTGACGGTGCAGAATCCCGTCCCCGTTGAGACGGTATCGACGTTTTACAGCGAAGGCGGCAAAGTTACGGATTTGCTCCACAAGAAACTTGAGGGGCCAGAGAAATGGGGCCCGGGCGTTTGGGCGGGAAACAAAGATTACGCCGGAATCGAAGACCGTTATTTTGCGGCGGCATTTCTGCCGGTAAACGGCGTTGCTTCTGGGTCGATAGAAACGCGCTACTGGAAAGTGTTCCGCACCGTCCAGGTCGAGGGAAAAGATACACAGGAACCGGTGTCGGAAGTGGCGGCGGCAACATCTTCACAGCCGCTGGCGGTCCGCGTGTATGTTGGGCCGAAAGATTACGATGATTTGAAGGCGATGAGGCCTCCTCTGCAATCCCTGGTGAACTTTGGATTTCTCGAGTTCATCGCGGAGCCCCTGTTTCATGGAATGAAGTGGCTGCATAAATACATTCCCAACTGGGGCTGGACCATCGTCGTCATGACGTTGTTCATCAACATGCTGCTCTTTCCGTTGCGCATTTCGAGTTACAAAACGACGCTGAAGATGCAGCGGGTCGCGCCTGAAATCAAAGCGATTCAGGAGCGCTATAAGAAGTACAAGATGAACGACCCGAAGAAACAGGAGATGAACAAGGAAGTGATGGCGATTTACAGCCGCGAGGGGATCAACCCCGTGGGTGGCTGCTTCCAAATGTTTTTGCAGATGCCGATCTGGTTCGGATTGAATAGCGCCCTGCGCGGGTCGATCGAATTGCGGCATGCGCACTGGCTGTGGATATCGGACTTGGCGGCCAAGGATCCATATTACGTTTTGCCGGTTGTGGTGGGCGTTTCGATGTACCTCGTTTCGAAAATGACGCCGATGACGTCCGCCGATCCGCAGCAGCAACAGATGATGAAGATCATGCCGATCATGTTCGCGGGAAGCTTCATTATTTTCCCGTTTTCGAGCGGACTGGCGTTGTATATTCTCACGAGCAGTTTGGTGGGTATCGGGCAACAGTGGTATCTGAATAGGACGCATCCCGCACCGGCAGCAGCGAAACAGATTTCGCGCAGCAAGAAATAGGAAGTCCTTCACAGGTCGCCCAAGGCTGGCGAGCAAGACTGTAGTTTCTACGGAGGCCCATGGGTCAAGCCCTTATCCGCGACGGCAAGCTCGACCGGCAGGCAGCGGGCGAGGCGCTGCGCCAGTTTCTGGAAGAGATTGTGCGCGTATCTGGATTGGACTTGAAGGTGAAGGTGCAGGTGATCGATGCACCCTCTGCGGACGCTTCGGGCGGAGCAGAAGTGATTGCCGATCTCGACGGGCGAGACAAAGAGATTTTGCTGGAGCGTAACGGAGAAGTCTTAAAGGCGTTTGAGCATCTGGCGTTTCGCGCTTTGCGGTTGGAACCTACCTTTCACGAAAAAATCCACCTGGACAGCGGCGGTTATCGCGCTTTGCGATTTGAAGAGTTGCGCATGACGGCGCGTGTGGCGGCAGAGCGTGTGCAGAGTTCGCATCAGCCGTTCCGGTTGAATCCGATGTCCTCACGCGAACGGCGCATCGTACACATGGCGTTGAAAGAGATGCCCGGCGTGCGCACGGAAAGCGTGGGCATGGGCGAAGAGCGCCAAGTGGTCATCCATCCCGCGAAAGCGAAGTAGTTCCACATTACTGTCTCCCCCGTAGCTGCATTGCAGCCGGACAGCCTTATTCCCTTTTATTCCCGCTCCCATCCGTTTGAAATGACCTGGCCGGATTTATCCAATTTTACGCGATAGGTAAAAGTAACGGCGCGGTCTCTGCGCATTTGCGGAAAACGCATGTCCGAAAACTCTACAATGGCGTCGCTGCCCTCCCGGTGAAAACGCGTGACGGGAAAACGCGAAAACCACAAAACTGTTTGTACTTCGGGCAAGCGCTTGGCCGCATCAATATATTGATTGGGAATCGCGTCGGGATAATAGCGATGCTCGATGGATGCCAGATCTGCCCGTTCGCTGAGATCGAGGCGGACTTCATATACGCCGTGGGACGTATCGACGAGCCCATCCCAATGCCAGAGCGACGGTGGAAGTGGCAATGCGCCGAAGGAATCCACCTGGAGGTGGAAGAGAGCGGCGAATTTTTCCACGCGTTCGAGAGCGGCCCGATGGGCGTATGAGGCTGCGGCGAGATAGAGAATTGCCGCGGCGAGGCCGGCGCGATTCCACGTGGCATAGCTAATGCGAAGCCCTTTGCCACCGAGAGACGGAAGAAGGACGAGTGCCGCGAGCAGAGCGAGAATGGCGACGGCAGTTTGTTCAGAAATCGGCGCGCCGACATTTTTCGCGATTGCCGCGACGCCAAGGGAAGCGAGTGCGAGCACGCACCATGTGATGATGGCGCGATTCTTGAGGCCTTCGGCCTGGCGGTAAACCCATGCGAGGATTTGCGGGCATAAGAGGAGAGCGGTGAACGTGAAGTCAATGATGAAAATCAGATCCCAGGCGGGGCGCGACCATTTAAGCGGCGACCAAATCATGGTTCCGAAGCTCGTGACAACATCTAGAAAAATGTGGCTGAGGATGCCGATCGCGTAGAGGCCCGTCAGGGCGGCGAACGAAGGCGCGTCCCATTTGCGCCAGCGCGCGAACGAGCGCGTGATCGCGGCAAGAAGCAGCGCGAAGATTGGCATGCACACAAGGGAATGCGTAAAGCTGCGATGCCACGTCAAAATCAGCATCTGGTTGTGGGAAAACCAGTCGCGAAAAATGTCCGAATCCGGAAAGATGGCGCCGAGCATTAGCGACCACGTGATGATGCGGGCGCGATTCATGGGCTTGGATGTGAACAGATCCTCGCCGCGGAAAACTGCCTTGCCGATTAGCGCGCCGGCGATGCCGTGAGTGATAGTGTCCATTCGATTTGTTTAGACGATGCCTTTCCGTCGAGCGGCAGCATTCTCCCTGATAATACGAAGAGATAAAACCACAGATTCAAAGCACCTTGATCAGTGGAGCAGTTTTCTTGATGACTTGGCCGACGCGGCGGGCTGAAACGCCGTGACGCGCGAACGCTGAGAGGACGGAATCCGCGTGGTCCGGCGCGATGGCGACGAGAAAGCCGCCGGAGGTTTGCGGATCGAAGAGAAGGTCTCGATATTCGGACGGGACGTTTGAGGCAAATTCCGCGCATTCTCCGATGAACGCGCGATTATTTTTTAGGCCGGTGGAAAGATGGCCTTCGCGGGCAGCTTCGACTGCGCCTGGTAAATAAGGAAAAGATGTGTGATCGATTTCGAAGGAGACTGGATCGAGGCCATGGGCTGGATCGCCGAGCGCCATTTCGCGAGCGTGGCCGAGAAGGCTGAAGCCGGTCACGTCGGTAACGGCATGAATGGGTTTTGCAGATTGCTCTTTTTCGTCAATTTCCTGAAGAGCCGCGGCGGCGGCGGCGTTTAGAGTGCTCATCGCGGCGACGGCGGCAGCGAGAGATTCCGCGGAGGCGCGATCTTTTTTTAGCGCGGTGGTAATAACACCGGTCCCGAGCGGCTTGGTAAAGAGCAGTACGTCACCGGGCTTGGCACCTACGTTGCGCCAGATGCGTTGCGGATCGATGGTTCCTGTGACTGCGTAACCGAACAGCATGTCTTCATTGCGGATTGAGTGGCCGCCGATGACGCTGCACTTTGCCTCGTTCATTTTCGCGAGACCGCCGCGAATAATTTGTTCGAGAATTTCCGGGTCACCCTTTTCTGGAAAACCAACGATGGATAAAGACGAGATCGGCCGGCCGCCCATCGCGTAAACGTCGCTGAGCGAATTGGCGGCGGCGATTTGGCCGAAGAGAAAAGGATCGTCCACGATGGGAGTGAAAAAATCTACCGTCTGAACGAGCGCGAGGCTTTCGCTAATCAGATAAATTCCGGCGTCGTCGTTAGTGTCGAAGCCGACGAGGACATTTGGATCCGTTTGGCGCGGAAGTTTGCGCAAGACGGCGTCGAGCGTCGCGGGATTCAGTTTTGCCGCGCAGCCCGCTGCTTTAGCCATGGATGTAAGCTTTACTTGTGCCGCCAAGAATTCACCTCGGTGGTGCGGAGACTATTATAACGATGCGGCCAGCATTGCGCTGGTGACAGTCGCGCTGCCTCAAAAAGGCAGTGGAAGAATGCTGCCGAAAAGTTGCGCTGGGCTTGCGAACGTGGTTTCATCCCCGGATGCCCTGGGACTTCTGGCTGGTCTTTATTGTGCTGGGTGTGCTGCTTCCATTGCGGGGCAAACTCCGGCTACAAAAGTTGATGGTGCTTCCGCAAATTGGGACGCGAGAACGGATTTCGCTCTATGCATCGACCATCGGTTTTCAGTGGGTGGCTGCGGCGATTGTTGCTTGGCGCGCGTGGGCGCGCGGACTGGGCTTCGAGGAATTGGGTTTGGTGGTGCATGGGCGCTCGCGGATCTTGATCGCCGCAATTGTCGGCGCCGCGACTTTGGGCGGTTTGCAGTGGCTGAATTTACGGCGTATGGGGCGATCTTCGGGGAAGGCGCGGGAGTTCATGCAGGTACTCGCCGAGCGGATTCTGCCGCAATCGCGGCTGGAGCTGGTTCCCTTCCTGGCGCTAGCGGTGACGGCGGGCGTTTGCGAGGAATTCCTGTATCGCGGATTTGCCATGGCAGCCTTAACCCGCGCGGGACTTCCCGGCTGGAGCGTGGTGCTACTATCTTCTATTCTCTTTGGGTTGGCGCACTTTTACCAGGGGCGCGGTGGGTTGTTAAGCACACTGGTCATCGGCACAGTGTTCGGAACGGCGCGAATCGCGTACGATGGGTTGGTTCTAGTGATGATATGGCATTTTGCGGTGGATGCGGTGGCGGGAGTGGCCGGGCCAAAGTACCTGGTTAAAGCTGAACCGGCGACCGCTGCGGAGAAAATTCACAAGCAGTAGTATTGTAGTTACTCTTATGACAACACCAACCCCAGCGGTGCTATCAGCGGAGACGATTCGCCGTGCGCTTGGCGAATTTCAGATGGAAGTCAGTGAACAGCAAATCGTTTATATTCAACAGTATATGACGCTTCTGCTGACGTGGAATGAGAAGATAAATCTCACCGCGATTCGTGATCCCCTGGAGATACTATATCGTCATTTCTGCGAGAGTATGTACGCCGCCGTGGCTGTGCCTGTGGAAAACGGTCGGCTCGCCGACGTAGGCTCTGGAGCTGGTTTTCCGGGCATTCCGCTCAAAATCATGCGCCCGAACCTGAATATGTTCCTGGTCGAGTCGAATATGAAGAAGGCCACGTTTCTTGCGGAAGTGCTTAGAAACATTGAACTTCCAGACACGCGAGTGCTCGTGAGCCGGTACGAGGAGCTCGGCGAGGAGATTTCCCCGCTCGATTACGTGTGCTCACGTGCGGTAGGGGATTTCGAGCCGTTTCTGGCCTGGGCCGCTTCGGAACGTGTTGCAGCTAAACAAGTTATCTTGTGGATCGGTGGCCGCGATCTGGACCAGGCGCGGCGCGGGATGAACTGGGAATGGCGAGAGCCGATACCGGTGCCACAGTCTTTGCGACGATACCTACTGGTCGGCTCACGAAAAAGCTGAAAGTGTCGGCGCAACGACCTGAAAGATAAAGGCTTGCGACGTTTCTGAAGTTCTCCAAAGCTCTCATCCCAGTTCATTCTGCTTCCTGACTAGATCAGGCAATTCGAATTGACGATTAGTCCTGTGAATAGGGAGTTAGAGCGCGTCAGTCTGTCTAGCGTGAGAAGCACCTCCACTTGAAAGTCAGAATGTCCGCCGGGGTGTTCCACGTGGAACAGACCCGCCACGGGAAGTCGTCGTTAATCTCAGGTAGTTTGCCGGCGACGATTGAAGGCCAAAATACAAAGATTGGACGTTCCACGTGGAACAATCTTGGAGTTGTATATCGCGAGTTTCTCGGCATTCTGCACTCGGAAGCCTCGCATAGTTCCACGTGAAACATTCGCCTAGCCAGAGTGTCACGGGGTCAGCGGAAGGCTGAAATGAGATGGGTCGATGGTTCCACGTGGAACACCTCAGCGAAACCAACTGTAGTCGGACTTGTTTCACGTGGAACACAAATGTCGGTGCCAAATGGCCATTGCGATGTTCCACGTGGAACGCCCCCGCGCAAATTCCACAGGATGCCAGGTGTTCCACGTGAAACAAGTTGCATCCGTGGCGCGATTCTGCTAACTTTCCGCGAATTGGAGGCTTGTTGGCACGAATTATCGCAGTTGCAAATCAAAAGGGAGGGGTTGGAAAGACAACCACCGCAGTAAATCTAGCGGCTTGCCTAGCCGCCTCTGAACAATCGACTCTTCTCGTAGATTGCGATTCGCAGGCCAACGCTACGGCTGCTATTGGATTTCCCAAGGATCCCTCTCGCAGAACCCTCTACCAATGTCTTATCTTGAACGAGCCCTTTGATAAAATCGTCCAAAAATCGCAAGTCGATGGCTTAGATGTCGTCCCCGCCGACAAAAACCTCGCTGGAGCTGCCGTTGAACTAGTTTTGGCGGAAAATCGCGAATATAAGCTGCAAGCTCTTCTGAACGAGATTCGCGACCGCTATAAATTCATTGTGCTGGACTGCCCTCCTGCGCTAGATCTCTTAACCCTGAACGCGCTGGTTTCCGCTAGTTCGGTGCTGGTCCCCATTCAATGCGAATATTTGGCCTTGGAAGGTGTCTCGGAATTGTTGGATACCTTGATGAGGATCCGGCGAACACTGAATCCAAGCTTGGAGATCGAAGGCATCCTGCTGACGATGTACGACGAGCGAACGACACTATCAAGGCAGGTAGCCACGGATTTGCGAAGTTTCTTCGGCGCGCAGGTGTTCCAGAGCGTGATTCCACGCAACGTCAGGCTTGCCGAAGCGCCGAGTTTCGGGAAACCGATCATTTTTTACGATATTCACAGCAAAGGGGCTGAGGGCTATACGCAACTCGCCCAGGAGGTCATTGCCAATGACGCGAAACGCACTGGGAAGAGGGCTCGGAGCGCTGATTCGGGAGCCTGAGCCGCAGGTCCCTGCGCCACCGGCGCCAGCTGTCCAGCCTCACGCTACGAGCAGCAGCAGTGCTGCGGCGGCTGCGCCAGCACGTGAGACGGTGCATCCCGGGCCTCTCCAAATCGACATCGATTTAATCGAGCCCAGTCCATACCAGCCGCGAACGCGCTTCCGCGAAGAGGCGCTCGATGAGTTAGCGCGCTCCATTCAATCGAGCGGAATCATCCAGCCTTTGGTAGTCCGCCCCATCGGAAGCCGCTTTCAACTGATTGCCGGCGAACGGCGCTGGAGGGCTGCGCAACGCGCAGGGTTGACTAAAGTCTCGGCGATCGTGCGGCAGGTTCCGGATGAGCTAGCCTTGGAAATGACGCTGGTAGAAAACATCCAGCGTGAGGATCTGAACGCCATCGAGGCTGCGCGCGCCTTTGAGAGACTCATGGATGAGTTCCAGCTTACGCAGGAATCCGTGGCAGAGCGAACGGGTAAGGATCGGGCTACTGTAGCAAATTCGATTCGGTTGCTAAAACTAGAGCCCACGATTCAAGACTGGATTGAGGAAGGTAAGCTGACGGCCGGGCACGGGCGGGCCCTCCTGGCTGTCGCGGATTCGCCGCTGAGGATGCGCTATGCGCAGCGGGCTTCCCGCGGTGGCTTGACGGTACGGCAGATTGAGCGGCTGGCATCGCGGCGTTCGCGCGGCGCGAGTCCCACGGCGGAGATTCATACTGACGCTAATATTCGTGCGGCGATCGATGAATTGCAGCGGCACCTCGGAACCAAAGTACTGCTGCGCCAGAAGACCAAGATGCGGCCAGGGCAGCTCGTCCTGGAATACTACGACGACGCCCAGTTGATGGGAATTTACGATCGATTGATGAAGTAACGCCGAAACTCTGCGAAAATAACGCCTGTACCTTCGTTCCACCATATCCTTTGGACAACTCAGCAAGCGCGATGCGTTGACTTGTGCGCACCGGACGTTAGAGTAAGAGAGTCGCTCTAGCTCTAGGAGAAAAGTCATGGCATGGAAGTGGCCCGGTTCCTCAAAGAATGGCGTGAGCGAAGAATGGACCGGCTTTATTGACCAGGGTGTGACCTTGGAAGGCACGCTTCAGCTTACCGGAACGTTTCGCATTGACGGCAATGTGCGCGGCAATATCATCTCCGAACAGACCGTGGTTCTAGGGGAAGGCGCCAAAGTTGAAGGGCAGATCGAAGGAAATCGCGTGGTGATCTCTGGGCGCTTTGACGGCGTGATTTTCGCGAAGGGCCGCGTGGAGATTCAGGCAAAGGGCGTGGTTACAGGCGAAGTGCATTCCCCTTGCATGGTCATTGACCCCGGCGGAATCTTTGACGGTCGATGCCACATGCTGGCGTCATCGGATGCGGCGTCTGGCGTGACCATTCCCATCCGAGCGGTCGGCCAAGCTTAACGCTCCAGCCCTTTGAGATTCGGCAAGTCCGCTCCTTGGCTCGCGCAAGAACCTCCAATTTCGTTACCAATCAGTTAAATATTCTTGGCGATAGATTCATTTGCCATCTTCTGACCATTCTCTATTTAGCGGGTTGGCTAAGCGCGCCCGGTCAAGCCGACACGGGAGTTTGGCTCGCCGCCGTAGCGGCTTTGATGCCCGTCTGGATGTTCGTTTCCCAATCAAGATGCGGAATGGGCGACGCGCTCGCTGCCCGATAGAAGCGCAGCGCGTCCGTGGGCCGGTTTAGATTCTTAAGCGAAAGACGCCCGGCGGAGATGAGTGCGAGCAGGGATGGCTTTTCCGCTGGCCAAGCAGCGGCGAGTTTCTCGTATTCACTGACCGCGCCGTCAAAGCTTTGCTGCTCTTCGAGATAGCGGCCAAGTTCAAGCCAGGTAGCTGCGGGCAGTTTTTCGCCGCCGCTATTTTGAAACTCCTCATAGTCGTGCCATGCAGCCACTTTATCTTGCGACTTCAAATGCAGTTGGCAAAGTTTTACGATCTCATTTTGATAGCTGACCGTATCACCCTTACGCCAATAAAGCTGCTGCAGCATCGCGCGAGCGTCCACAGAGTCGGGTTTCGTCTTCAAATGTTCGGTTAGCTTCGCGATGGCCTCATCGACCTTGCCGTGTTCCATGAGGTCACCCGCCTGGGCGATCAAAGGGTCAGCACTCCAACTGACTTTCTTATCGATTGCCTCGCTAGCTTGCTGCTCCACACCGCTGTAGCGAATCGCCAACGCAGCAAGCACGCCAAACACAAAGCCGCCGACATGCGCCCAGTGCGCAACTCCTGAAGATCCTCCAAAGACGCTGCCGGAGAGAATCTCCATCAAGGCCCACAGCGGCAAGAGCCAGTACGCGGCCGCCTTGAATCGGATGCCTTTCCCCAGCGCTAAATTCGTCATGCTTCGCAGGCCCAGCACGAGAGCTACTTCGATCTTCGTCGTAGGGAACCGCATCAAGAAGGCGCCCATAAGCGCCGCCACCGCCCCGGACGCGCCCAGCGTCGGCACATTGCTGCCAGGATTAATCCAAGCGTGAAACTGCAGAGCGGCAGCCCCTGCCGCAAAATAAAAAATGGGATAGATTACGCGGCCCCACGTATCTTCCAGGATGGCGCCTGCAAGCCACAGAAACCACATGTTGCCAATCAAATGCAGCCAGCCGGCGTGCAGGAAATTTGCCGTGACATAGGTGATCGGACGCGGATGCGCGGGAACAAAAGCGTACTGGCCCAGAATGCTGTCGTTCTTCATTCTGGAGAATTGTTCCACCAGCGAGTCCATTTCCCGCTGCAAGGCACCTTTATCTTCTACCAGCCGAATCCTGGCGTCCCAGGCATCGGCTATGTCGCGCGTTTCTGATGTCGCCTCTCTCCAGAGGTCGGGATGTTTTTCCTGAACAGAAGTCACGAACTCTTGCACGTCCGGCGGCATGGAGAGGTCGGGATGCATCGCCGCAAGTAAAAGTATGTGAGCAGGAACATCGGAGTTCTTAGAACTCTGGTCATCCATCTGCCAGTGCGTACCGAGGAAAACCGCCAAATTGATGACGATGAGAGCCAGCGAGATGACCGGCCAACGACGACCTTCATTGTTTTCGTGGCGGAGGGGTATAAACATACATGTTCCTTTCTCTTGGAGAGACCAGGCGAGGACCCGTTTCTTCTAAGTCTAGGGGCTTCTTCCCAGGGCAAGCGCGAAATTAGAAAACACTAACCGAATCAGTAAATGTTGCGGCTTACGCTACACAATCTCGGTAGCTATTTCCGTTGTTCAAACATGGGACCGAAGCTGCGGAGGGGCTCGAAAACTAGCGACAGAGAATCGGGTAGCGGGTCAGTTTCCGATTACGCAACCGTGACGGCAGCGGGTTGGAGTCTTATAGCTTACCGATCCGCGGGGGTGCGAGAGGATTCAGCCTAGCCAACACGAAGGGATGTTTCGTGACCGGTGATTGAATTTCAGTTGCCGGTTTGTGGAAATCCTGGGCGAGCTCTTCTGGGAGTTGGTTGTTTCGAGGGAGCCCATCGCGCTGTAAACTGTAAACGGTTCGGAGTGCAGATCGACGGCCTAAGAATTGGAGTCCCGTTGGATTGACTCTATTTCTTTTCCTTCCACGCGCTTTGCCCAGCTTTGGACAACAATAACAAACCCTCGGCCGAGTCTACTTGCTTCAGCCACAACCCTTCGCGACGTCCTCCCGTTAGTCCGGAGGGCAAAATCGAAGTTCGCAAGTAGTACGTCTTGCCCGCCTCTGCAGTCAATTCGACTGCTCCGCTTAGCTGTTGCCTGGATGCAAGGCTGGATTGCCAGTCTACACAAACGTGATGCTCCCCCGGCGTTAAGGAAAACGAGAGATAGGACTGCCCATAGTTCGCTCCTACCCAAGTTCCATCCAGCCCCACGCGCGTGGTGATGTCTCCCGTATTGTAGGAGTCTTCCGGGTTTTCCTGCGCGATCACATATACCAGTGCCTTTCCTGGCTCTGGTTGCGTAACGACGTGCTGATTTTTATCCACCTTTACCGAGAACTCGGTTGCTGCGGGACCGCACCCGGCGGCCGCGCGCAAGTCCGCCGACCGATCCTGGGCCATCGCTGGCATGGCGCACACCAATAGCAGGGGTATGAATCTCTTCATGTGTTTCCCCTCCGTTTTTCCGTTAAAAGAATCGGGCCCGTCTGCGCTTTTAGGACGTTCTAAGCGCCAGTTACGTTTCGCAGATCTCGGCGGCGGGAATCCTCTGAGTGGCGATGCGGGGTTCTGGCGGATCGTACTAGGATCCATCCTTCCGATTACCCGCGCCAGCTCATGGCTGCTGAAGTAGAGCGAAACTGGCCTCACGCAAAGAGTCTGTCGGAGAATATATTGGGGTAGCTAACGGCCAAAGACAGATTTAGTTGATTGGTTGCGCCTGACTAATCAATCTTGCCGGATGCAGTCTCGCTCGGATAGTTGAAGAAAAGCTGATTGCCGTCGGGATCATCGACCACCAGGAGACGGTAGCCCCACGAACCTTCCTTGACCGGAACGCCCTTGGCCTCGAATTCCGCGCGCAGCGCGTCCAACGCGGCGACTTGCATCTCCGGCTCGACGTTCAGAGAAATGAACATCAGCCCCTTGCCAATCTTCTCCGGCCACGTGTCGGCCAGGATAAGCGCGCAGCCCCGCCGGTCGACCTGTGCAACATGCGCTCTGCCGCCCTCGTCGTAGCGCCAGGGGCTCGTGAAGCCGAGCCGATCCACGTAAAAGCGGAGCGAGGCCTCGACGTCGGCTACGTGTAGGACGGGCCGCGCGAACCAGTCTGTCATAAGCCATGGATCCTCGAAGGAAGACAGCTTCTTCCCTCTGTCTTGAATTCCACGGCTATGTTAGACGCAACCAGAGGCCGCGAGAAGCGAGATTCTGTTGGAGCTTCACGACAGCTCCTGAAAAGTCGGGTTGTCGGAGAAGTGGCTTTGGGGACCATTTTGACTTATCCGGTTTCCGAAAATCTGGTGCGGTGCCTCGTTATTACGCGCTACAAACGCTTTGCGAGCGAGTCATCGTAAACTTGAGAAAAATCAGGATGCAAAAAGATACCGAATCAGAGCGATTCCGAAGGCAAACGCAAACCCACAACCAAAGCTTTCAATTCGAGTTGCTTTCTTGTCCTGACGGCTCAGCATTGAGCCAATTAGGGACATGGCCAAACCCGTCGCGGTAGGGCTCACAAATAGATTAATTCCATGGAGACGCGACGGATGCACCAGGGGATGCGGAAACACGAGAAGACTCAATCCGCCCGACAATGCGCCCAAAACCACATAGCTTGCTAAGGCAAGCACTGGATTCGCAAAAAGGAATGTCTCGAAGACCTTGGTTATCGCTCGTAGAACAAGGTCCAAAACAGCGGCCATGACGAGTTCCAAGAGGAACTCGCCAACCAATTCCAACAACATTTCAAGCAGGAATTCAATCATATGCGTCGCGTATGAACGTTCAACGAAGACCCGGTCTTCGTCAAGTCCTGGTGGGTCACGTTACAGCAGACTTGAAATCCACATAGACGGTTCCCGCGTGAATCAGGACTCAGTCTCTTACTTGCGTCCGATCCAGTGGGAGGCTCCCGATAGCCGGTCAATCGCGGCTTCTACATCGGAGACACCGGCTGGCATCCCCACTTCTCGGCCTACATAATCCAGCACGGATTTAGAGACTCCATCAAAGGAGATCGATGACACGTACGTCGGCATGTCGGTTACACCAGAAACATAGCCCGAGGCGAGAGAAAAGTAATCCGCTCCACGGAACTTATCCACGAGTTTCACCAAAGACGCGTGCGAAATCTGCACCTTTCGTTTCCCCGTGGTCCCGACGAAGGCTTGCCCGTCATATAACACCGTTCCGTCTCCGCGAATTTCGATCTCATAGGTAGAACACATCCCGTAGCAACCGCTGCGGTTGAGGGCAATACGCAACGAATTCCAATCATGAATTTCAGGAAAAGGGACGCGTGCCCCAGTAAATTCGCTGATCGGCAGGATGGTAACGGATTCTCGTACTCTGGCAATTACCGGCTGCCCGTTGCGCTCAAATGGCTTGTACCGCCACGTCTTGCACAGAAGTGTCAGGTCGCCAATAAATCCGTCGGACGTTCGTGCACTCACCGCCTTCCCGTCCGTCCCGACCACGACTTCGAAGGCCGCGGTGAAATGTTCGTGGCCGAGGTTTGTATAGATCGGACCCCGGTCGCCAATGCGGTGTTCCGCGGTCTCCGCTTCCAGAATCTCGACGGTGGACTTGGAATCTTGTGCTAATCCAACCAGCGGCCCAACGAAAAAAATAAGCAGAACACACTGCAAAAGTCCTTCCATACGTCGCCAATTGTAGTCTCATAATCGAAAACAAACAGAGGAAATTACAATTTGAGAGGCTTACCTTGTTAGTATCCGATTAGGTGAGCTCGCACGCCTAATCGGAAACTTGAAATCCACACGGGCGGCCACGGCTTTCATCGAGATTTGTGGAATTTTTTTCTTGGACGAAACACAATTTACCTTTATCGATGCTGAGATTTGCTAGCATTGCGTTTGGCAGCCAGAAGGGAGCATCCATGCGCTGGTACCACTACGTGGCGTACTTCTTCGGGGGCGCATTCCTCGTGAACGCATTGCCTCATCTGGGGAATGGGATCTCGGGCCATGCTTTCCAGAGCCCCTTCGCATCACCACCCGGGGTAGGCTTGTCCTCCTCAACCGTCAATGTCCTGTGGGGTTTCTTCAACCTCGTTGTCGGTTATCTGCTCCTCTGTCGTGTCGGAAGCTTCAATCTGCGCAAGACCCAGCACGTGCTGGTTCTTGGAGTGGGCGTGCTGATCATGTCGCTGATGCTCGCGCGCACATTTGGGCGGCTCCACGGCGGGCTGTGAACCGCAGATCAATAGGGGCCCTTAGAAGCTTTCTTTTCATAGCCTCAGACCGGGATGGAACCCTTCCCGAAGCCATGCAGCATGGCCTAGTACGCACCTTTCCGGTAACCGCTGCGTAATCGGAAACGGACCTACTACGGAAAACCGCCGCGAGTTGACACCATGTTATCGGGCGACTATCGTTCGAATTGAATTTTACGAGAGGTCTTCTGGATGAGGATTTTGGTGATTGGCAGCGGCGGGCGCGAGCATGCGCTGGTTTGGAAGCTGAAGCAGAGCGCCCGCGTGGAAAAAATCTGGTGCACGCCGGGAAACGGCGGAATCGCCGGGGACGCGGAATGTTTTGCCGTGGATGCGGGCGACGTCTCGGCGCTGGTGGCGCTGGTGGAAAGAATCGCGCCGGATTTGACTGTCGTAGGACCGGAGTTGCCGCTTGTAAACGGGATTTCGGATGCGTTTACGCTGCGAAATTGGGCGATTGTGGGCCCCTCGCGGCGGGCGGCGCAGCTCGAAGGCAGCAAGATTTTTTCGAAGGAATTTCTGGTTCGTCACAACATTCCCACCGCGAAAATGTACGGCGCGTTTGACTCGCCACGGGATGCCTATGCCGCGCTGAACGGTGTCGATTGGCCGCTGGTGATCAAGGCCGACGGCTTGTGCGCCGGCAAAGGCGTTGTACTGGCGTCGGATGCGGCGGAGGCCAGGCACTTCCTCGAGTCGGCGATGGAGAAGAATGAGCTTGGTCCCGGCGGGCATCGCGTGATGCTGGAAGAAACGCTGGAGGGCGAGGAGCTATCGTTCATCATTTTGACGGACGGTGAACGGTATGCGCCGATGGTGCCGACACGTGATCACAAGAGGGTATTTGACGGTAACCGCGGTCCGAATACGGGGGGCATGGGGGCGTATTCGTCTGACGAGTTGCTGCCAGCTGGCTTACGCGACACCGTGATCTCGACGATTGTGGAACCCACAATGAAGGGTCTCGCGTCAGACAGTATCCCATACCAGGGCTTCTTGTATGTTGGGCTGATGCTGACCAAGGGTGGGCCCAAGGTGCTGGAGTTTAACTGCAGACTGGGCGACCCAGAAGCACAAGCAATCGTGGCCCGGATGGATTTCGACCTTGTGGAGGTTCTAGCCGATGTGGCCGCGACGCGACTCGATCCGGCGAAATTGCGATGGAAAGAGGGAGCAAGTACATGCGTTGTGCTTACCTCGGGCGGATACCCCGGGAAATTTGAGATTGGAAAGAGAATTGAAGGACTAACCTCTAATAGTAACGATACCGGTGTGGAAGTTTTTCAGGCCGGGACGAAGCGCGCAGGCGATTCCATCCTAACCAGCGGTGGGCGAGTTCTGGGCGTGACCGCAGCGGGAGCTTCTTTGGAAGCGGCTTTGAAGTTGGTCTACCAAGCGGCGACAAAGATTCACTTTGATGGCATGCACTATCGCAAAGACATTGGGGCTCAAGCTGGCCGTTTAAAAGCCGCAGGGGACTAGTGGTTTAACCGGGATTTACGGATTCGGCTTTTTCCGCAACGTCGGCGCTTCTGGCGGCTTGTTCTTATCTTCTTTGGCCTTTTCAACCGGCTCATCCGGTGGAACGATCCAGTCAAATCCGCGCTCCGTCATCGTCCCCAAAATGAAAGTCGCCTTCTCGGCCACTAGCGGAAGAACATCGCGCATAAATTCCGTGGCGTCCTCTGGAACCGCCTTGTTGGCTTGGCCACGGTCGATGTCTTCCGCCACTTTGGTGAGCTTCGGATCCCGGCGATAGACCTTCTCGAGCTCCGGATCGTTTCCCTGAATAAGTTGCTGCAACGTTGGTTCCTTAAGAGTATCCGGATAGCGAACTTCGACGAGCGTTTTCGGAGCGTGCTTCTCCGGGGGATACAGCTGCGTGAAGCGCGGACGGAGGAGGCGAGTCTGCCAGAAATCTCCACGTGTTGCGATTTCTTCCTGATGAATA
>Ga0206976_1149_pt1 | contig 22014 bp, 23 predicted proteins | sample Alteio_BWOrgHeat_82_FD_152926 | JGI IMG/M metagenome (GOLD analysis project Ga0206976, IMG submission 152926) | Enriched cells from forest soil in Barre Woods Harvard Forest LTER site, Petersham, Massachusetts, United States -... | ecosystem: Environmental > Terrestrial > Soil > Temperate forest >... | reverse complement strand
ACATCACGCCGGATTTACTTAAAAAATTTGAGCAATTCCTTTCTACTCCCAGAAAGCAGACGCTTTCGAACAAACGAGTAATAGAGCATACAGCTAAGAAATCAACAATTGCGATTTACATGAGAACTTTAAGGGTCATCTACAATGTCGCTATAAGTCGCAACGGTTCCTTGATAGAGTTCTATCCGTTTTCGAGTAAGCGTGCAGACAAAAATAAATTTAAGATAAAGGGTGGTGCAGGGAAAAAGGGTGAAGCTTTATCTATTGAGCAACTGAAAAAATTCATCTCGATTCCGACAGAAAAAGGAACTCCTCAATTTGAGGCGAAATCAATTTGGCTTTTTTCCTTTTTTGCCCAAGGAATGAATTTTAGAGACATGTGCCTATTGAAAAGTGAAAACGTTCACGGCGGTGCAATCAATTATGTGCGATCCAAAACCAAAAATAGTGAGGGTTCGGAAGAGAAAATGCAAATTCCTTTGAGTCAAGAGTTGAAAACAATTATGGAAGAAATGGGGAAGCCTGAAGGTGATTATATTTTCAGATTTCTTAAAACCGGGCTAAGCCCAGAAACACAAGATTCTTTGATACAGCAGAACTTGAAAACAATTAACAAGTGGCTAAAAAAAATGTCTGGTCAAAACGGACTACCATCCATTACAACTTACTGGGCAAGACACTCCTATGCAAACTGCTTAAAGCAGGCAGGCATCCCGCCGGAATTAATCCGAGAATTACTTGGCCATTCTGATTTACGCACAACTGACGTTTATTTGAAGAGATTCGACTTAGAGAAAAGGGAAGCGGCAAATAGCCAAATCTTCGGAACCTTAAAAGTTGCTTAACCTCTCAACTCAGATTTCTTGACTACCTGGTAACTAACAATTAAAACATATGGAAATATTTGAAATCAGTGATCACTGGAACGCAATCGAAGTGCCATTAGAAGACCCTCAATTTAATTTTAATGAATATGGAAATCTCGTTTGGTCTAACGAAGGCAATTATAAAAGAAGGGTTCACAAAAAACCTTCCTTAGAGCCATCTCCAAAAGACGAATACTTACCATTCTTCCCTCCATATCGTACTAGATTAGGACGCAAAATCTTTAAGGGTGACACATGGATTCGCGAATTGGCGGTAAGGCCAGTAGCAAATAGAAAAGCATCTGCTTACAAAATCGAGAGGATTAGGTTTCAGGCGAAAGTTGACTGCCCTGGGCAGGACCCACTCAATTGGACGTTTTACTACGATTATCACCCAATCCAACCAATCTTATCTTTCATGCAGACAATCGGGAGCCCGGAAGATTTTATTTCTTCCAATTGGCAAAGATGGCAAAACCTTCTTTCTGAGACAGAGAAGAAAGAATTGCCGAAAATTATGGAAGACATACGTTATATTCTAAGTAAAAAACAATACGAGCCTAATCTTGAAATCTATGACCTACTATTGAAGGAAAAGACTTTATCATCTTTATCAAATGTTTTACAAATAACCCCACTACCATTTCAGATATCACGAGCCCTTTACACCGATAGAGAGCAAGCATTTAACTTTTGGTCCATTGTCAAGAAATACATTGACGAAGACAATTCTATGGACCCCAAAATAAAAAATGAATGGAATCGTGAGATTACCACTTCAAATAGACTCTGGGCCATGCTGCACCTAGCCAATGTCCATAAGACAGGAAAGAGGGCATTGAAAATTCCAAGCAATGAAAAATTGGAGCACTACAGATTAAATTTCATCGCCCAAAAGGCTTTCTTTACCTCTGCCATACCTTCCTTCCAGGACCATAGTGACTTATTGGATTTTCTATTTGTGTACCAAGATGACCTTAAAATCGATGGTTATAGGGACGCGTGGTACATAATGCTTTCAGAATTCGGTGATCACGAAACAAATACGGAGTCTTGGCGGGTTTCTGCGGCCAATAAGTTCGGCAAAACACAGAAAATGAAAAAACAAAAAGCCAGGAAACTACTCGATGAGGTATAAGGATTCATCACAACGATAATTTCATGCCTTACGAAACTATTCGTAAGGCTTTTTTTTGCAAGCCACCTTGCACTTCCCAGACATTTGTCAAAATCGACAAAGGCAAATGGAAATTGAGGAAATCTTTAACAAGCTCTCGCGCATAGAGCAAATTGAGACGACACTTACAGTCATACAACGACAGCTAGCAGACAAGCGCGAAGAGGAAATTGGAGGTCTAGCAATGGCCATGCAAATCACTGGCCTTAGCAAACATCGCATCTATCAGCTTGTAAGCTCTGACATAATACCACATCATAAAGTTGAAGGCGTTGCCAGGCTATTCTTTTCCAGAAAGGAACTTACAGATTGGATTTTAAACAAAAAATAAAAGCACCGCTCGAACGGTGCTTAAGATTTTTTAGTAAAGAACTGCTTTCGTATGCAGTTCAAAGATAAAGAGATTTAAACTTTGAACAAATGAAAAAAATAGAAATTACCGTGCGCACATTAACGGATACACTCACATACGCCAGATCCCTTCCGCCGCAAAAAAAAATTTGGGGCGATCTTATCTGTGATAACCAGATCATTCATTTTCCAGCTGAGCGAGGCACTGGCAAAACTATGCTACTGATGCAGCTTCTTTATGGCGTGTCTGGTGGGCTTCATGAATTCTGTGGATTCCCAATAAGTGAATTTGGCTGTGTTCTATTTATCAATTACGAAATACCTGAACGGCTTTTTGCTCCTCGGTTCTTAAAGATTTTTGGCAATCTCCCTCAGGCGAAATTTGAGTACAAAATAATTCATGCCTTGGGCAAGACTTTTTCCACATCTCTTGCGGAAATAGAGAAAGCACTTATTGATTTCAAGCCTGTTTTGGTCGTAATTGATTCCTGGCAATTGGCTTTTGCAGACGTTGACAACAACAAAGCCAATGCTACAGCTGCAGCGGTAATGCAAATTAGGCAGATGGCTGAGCAATATTCTTGCGCGATAATTGTTGCAGATCACTTAAGGAAGGGGACAAAATATGAATCAACTGACAGTGATCTTCAAAGCGGGTCAGGTGTCAAGAGCAATTTTTTTGATCAGGATTTCTTTTTACGAAGGTCGACTCAGAATAAACAGTTTCGGGTGATCACGCGATCAAAGTACCGGTACAGCGCGGAAGAAGAAGGCTCCACTTTAGTTCGCCTAAACCCTGATACAATTTTCTTCGAACTCATTGAGAAAAATGTCGATGAAACAGAACATCTGATAGATCCCGCATTCCTGAAAGCGCGAAACCTAAAAAAGGAGGGCAAATCTCTGAGACAGATTGCCCAAGAAACTGGACTGGCCAAATCATCACTACACAGAAATCTATGAACTGCAAGCAAATAAACGAAAAGATATTGATCACTGATTGGTTGAGCTCAGAGGGCTTTCATCCTTCAAAGACTACCGGGCATGATTACTATTATTATGCACCCACAAGAATTGAAAAGACACCATCCTTTCACGTCAACATAGAGAAAAACACTTGGTATGACTTCGGTGAGCGCAATGGCGGTACTCTGATTGACCTGGCTACCATTTATTGGAAGTGCGATGTTAAAGAGTCACTAAGGCGCCTGAGCAATTTTTCACCTAACTCACTTTTCTCCTCTTTTCAAAAGCCAGATCAAACGGAGGAACATCTTCCAATTGTCATTACAAAAAGGCAAGCGTTACAAAATAAAGCGCTTGTAGGTTATCTCGTATCACGCTGCATCCCAATTGAAATCGCCCAAAAACACTGCGAGGAAATTTATTTAAAAGTCAACCGTAAGAACTATTTCTATATCGCCTTCAAAAATGACAATGGTGGATTGGAGTTGAGAAATAAATACATGAAGTCATGTCACGGTTGCAAAGACATTACCACAATTCAAAAGAACGATAAATTTTTAGTATTCGAAGGATTTATTGATTACTTGAGCTCGCTCATTTTGTGGCCTGACACATCAGTTTGCTCAGCTATTATTCTCAATTCAGTTTCACTAGTCCACAAAGCGATTGATAAAATCAAAGCATTCAATCCAGAATCAATTGAACTGTATCTCGATAACGATAAGGCAGGCCAAGCTGCTACTAAAGAACTGACGAGAATATTTTCCGATGCGACTGACAGGTCCATCCGATTCAGACCATTTAAGGATTGCAACGATTACTTAATAAATAAAAACCAATGAAAGAAAAAAGGGACTGCTCTGATATCCATATCATCACGGATGCTTCAGTAAAATTCAAAATTAAGGCCGATGCTGCTGCCGCCAGGTTGTCTATTTCGGAATACTGTTTGAATATGATACGTAAAGGCAAAGTTGAATCGCCCATTTCTAAGGAAGAGCTTAAGCTTTTAAGGGATATAGCCAATGTAGGGAATAACCTCAACCAGATCTCGAAAAAATTGAATCAACTTAATTCTGATAAAATTACACTGGCAGTCGCCCAACAGTCAATTCAAAAAATCAATGAAATATTAAACTCATTTAAGTCTTGATTGCAAAAAACATGATTGGCCGTTCTTATAAGGGGGTTTGCAATTACCTCCATGCAAAAATTGAAAATGGAATTGGGGAGGTACTTGAGTGCCGTGGAGTTAGAACAGAACGCTCCGGTATGATAGCGGATTTCAATTCTGGCCGTCTGTATAACGAGAAACTTTCACGTTGCGTCTGGCACGCTGCACTCAGCTTTAGCCCAGAAGACAAATTGGTAGACGAAAAGATGTTGGAGATAGCAAAGCAGTGGATGACCAAAATGGATCTGCACGACACGCAATGGGCTATCATCAAGCATACTGACACAGTACATCCGCATCTACATATAGTGGCCTCCCGCATTGCCGATGATGGACGCACGATAAATGATTCGAACAACTATAAACGAAGTCAAGCCATCTGCCGTGAGCTTGAGAAGAAATATAACCTTACTCCCGTGCCAGAAATTAGGCAAGAGGAAAAGATCAATCACGAAAAATTGAGAAGCAGAGATAAGATAAAAAGTGAAATCCATTTGGCATTGCAGCAGGTATTAACCAAAAGCAATTCAATAGGTGAATTCAATTTGCTAATGAAGGAAAGAAAAATCGAATGCCTCTGGAAATACAATCCTGATGGTTCGCCCCGGGGATTAAGCTTCGAAAAAGAAGGTGTTAAAATCAAGGCAAGTGATATCAATCGGATTTATTCTGCTAGGCATCTGCAGTTCTACTTTGAGCGAAAACAGCATAGAGTACAAGGACAGGCAAATAACGCCGTAAAGAGTTCAATAAATGATCTCGCGTACGCAGCAAAAACATTTGCCGAAATCAATGATTCGAAAGACTACGACGAAGGCGTGATAAGGCTTGACAAATTTCTAAAAACCAAACAAATTAAATATGGAAGAAAATTCTAAAGTGATTGCTGCAATTGGAGATGAGATTGGCTGCATCAAAAAGCAGCTTTCACAGATAGGTGAGCAACTATCGAGAAAACCTGATTTGACTCAGGAAGGCCAGACGGATCAAAAGGACTCAGAAGAGACGGGGCAAATGATAGTCGATTTAAGTCAAAAACTTGACCAAGTCTTGGCAAATCAAAAAATTCCGAATTTTTGGTTGACTGGTTTTGGAGTGCTTGGAGTTTGCCTTGGGATTGAAGTTATACTAAAGACCATTCTAAATTATTTTTGAAATATGCCAGACCCACAGAAATACTTTGAGGAACTATGGACATCATTCAGTCCTTGGGTTCACAATCCTTTCACAATCGCTGCTTTAATCTCAATTTTGATTTTGGTGATTTTCGCTGTGTTCAAGTTCAACGTTGGAAAAGCTCAAGCGTTTAACCAAATCAAATTAAGGAAAGGGAGAATTGATTTTTCGCACAAAAGCCTAGATTCGCATTCGCTCACACTGGCCGCAAGTAGATCGGGGAAGACCGTGAACATCCTTTACCCTCTTTTGTCTCAATCGTTCAAAGAAAATACTCCCGCCTTCATTTACGATTATAAATTTCCAGACTTAACAAAATACCTCTACAACTTGAGCCTTGTTGAGAAAAAAAGCGGAGTGAAAAATTTCTGCGTGAATTTCAGCGACCCTTCCCACAGCCATAGAGTAAATCCATTGGCCGGATTAACAGCAACCCATGAAGCAGTTCAACTCGCAAAAACAATTATTTCCAATTTCAACAAAGGTAAAGACGATAATTCTTACTGGTCAAAATCAGCGATAGGCCTTTTGTCATCGACGATTTGGTTTTTTACGAGATACCAGGGAGGGCGCTTTTCAAATTTGCCTACCGTGATAGAATTTCTCACGACCACAACAGATCGTCAAAGGCTAATTGAAATTCTGAGCTCTGACGCTGAATCAAAAATACTTGCATCTAATGTGATCAGCACAATGGATTCGCCCGAAACGATAGCGTCTCAGATTTCAACCTTACAAGCCGATTTAGGAGCATATGCCACTGATGAAGTATACTGGGTGATGTCTGCCAATAGCCCAGGCTTTACTGGTTTTGACTTAAACAATCCCGCCAACCCAACACGATTGGTTTGTGGGAACAATCCCGAACTCCCAGATTTCTGCACTCCTTTAGTAAGTTTATTGGCTGAAGTATCATTTATGAAAATGGTAAAAGATGGGAGGTTGAAATCGTCATTTCTCCTGGATGAAGCAGGGACGTTTTGCATCCCGTCGCTTCCATCGAGGATTGCGACCGTTGGCGGGTATGGGATCAATATTGATCTTGCCTGCCAAGACTTTGCGCAACTTCAACACGCTTATGGCAGAGCAAATGCTCAGGCGATGCGAGGTAGCCTCTCAACCAAAATTTACGGAAAACTCTCTGAGGGTCTACAAGAGATCAGTGACAGCTTTGGTGAGGTGAATGAAAAAAATGTCTCATACAGCTACAATTCCAAAGGTGAGCGTTCGCGCAATGTCTCAGTCACGAGAGTGCCAGCGGTGAAGAGAGAGTTTCTTTCGGCACTACAGCCAGGCGAATTCATTGTCCAGGATAAAACAGGCAAAAGGTTCAAACAGAAATTCGGCTATTCTCCAGCAAAACTATTGGATCTTCCCGTCTTGACCTATGTGACCAGACAGATGCTCAAAAAAAATAGGAATCAGATCGCTCAGCAAGTTGCTGCTATAAACGTTTAGCGCCAATCCAAAAAAGTAAAAAGCAAAGGCCGATCGAATGACCGGCCTTTATTTTGCTCTTTTTATTCTGTGCAAGCCTTGCACAAACCGTCTCTACCGTAAATAGTATTCACCCAAACCGCCTGCATTCGTTTCGTGGCGTGCGGATAGGCACGTGTGGGACGGAGCAGCAGCCGCAAACACAAGTTGGTCCGAGGCCTCTTTTTTTTGATATGAATGACTCTTCCTGTTGCTTTGGTGCCAGGTTGGTGAGAGCGGCAATAGGAAAGTGTCATTACGATTTGATAAAATGGTGTGAAGCTGTCTCAGCCTTCCCATTGTTTTATCATAGAAAAATGCGACAGCCGGAGAATTTTTTACAAGCGTTTTCTTGGAGGTAACGACAAGAAAACATGGCTTGCTACTCAACTTCAAAATTTGTGCAAGGCTTGCACGGCGTTTTCGTGTCTAAATTATTTTTGCTTTTGAAAAAGGGAAAGATTTAATTTGATGGGGCAACCAAACAAAACAGAGTATAAGAAAGGCTGGACGAAAGACCAGCTTTTCTGTTTTAAAGCCAAAACGAACCGGAACAAAAGAAATGAAACCAAAGTGGCAATTATTGCCACTTGTTAATTGAGTTCCAGGCTTAGCATAACAGTTCTATTTATCGGATCCAATGCAGTTTTATTTTTTGGCTGCAAAATAATCTGATATCTATTCTCCTCCTTTTCGATGCTTTCAATGGGTACTTCAGTTTGATACAAGTTAGTCGTTACTCGAAAAAAAACTAAATCCGCTTTGTTGTTAAAACTTCCGGAGATTTCAAACTCTGAGTCGTAGACCTCCACGAAAATATAATACCCCTTTCCGTCAAACCGTTTTAAAAAGTCCGTTGAAGAATGTAGGAGAGGGTTGATGATATCCACCTTATTGAACCCTTTGGTAAAAACTCTTTCTCTTTCCACAGTATGTTTCTAGAAAATAGCCTAATTCAATTACAGTATTCTTTTATTGCATCGTAGGCTTTCTCATAACCCAACTCACCGGCTCTCGAAAAATCAATACATCCACTTCCCTTTTTTAACACAGTCTTTGACAACCCGCGCATATAATAGGAATCAGCATCCTTTGGCAAAAGTTCAATAGCTTTAGAAAAGTCTTGTATAGCCCCGTGATAATCTTTAAGACGACTCTTAGAATAGCCTCTAATATTATAGCTTTTATTATCCGTTGGTTTAATTTCTATCGCTTTAGTACAGTCCGCTATTGCGCCACGAAAATCCTGTAAATAATGCTTTGCCAAGCCTCTTGTACGAAACGCATATGAATTTTTAGGATCAATCTCGATAGCTTTAGTACAGTCACCTATTGCACCATGGAAATCTTGAAGTGGAATCTTCTCCGAACCTCTTTCGACATAGGCATCAGAATTTTTGGGATCAATATCTATGGCTTTAGTAAGATCAATAATCGCACCTTGAAAATCTTTAAGATTAGCCTTTGATTTTCCTCTATTAAAATAAGCTAATGCATCCTTTGAGTTGATTTCTATAGACTTGGAATAATCTGCTATTGCGCCTTTGTAGTCTTGGAGATAAGCTTTTGAATCACCGCGTAAGAAGTAGGCATTTGAATCACGAGGGCTAATTTCAATTGCACTTGAATAATCGGCACTTGCCCCAAAATAGTCTTGAAGATTCATCTTCACAAGCCCTCTATTCATATAAGATTTTTCATTCTTAGGGTTAATCTCAATAGCTTTAGAATAATCTGTTATAGCTCCAGTAAAGTCTAGTAGCGCCTCCTTAACAAGACCCCTATTATTATAAGCTTTGAAGTTGTTCGGGTCAACCTCAATAGCTTTTGTATATTCTGCTAAAGCCCCAATGTAATCACGGAGACTCTGTTTTAAATTTCCCTGATAAAAAAAATCAGTTGAATTGAGGATATCAATATTATTATTGTACTTCTCTTGGTTCTCTTTAAAATTTGCCTGGTTACCATTTTTATTGAGTTCCTTGGTTAAATCCACCAATTCTCTTTTCACACTATCCAATTGCTGTTTCAGTTCTTCAAACTCCTTTACTTTTTGTCTGTTGTTGACCAATTGCTTTAGAGATTCCTCTAGGCTTTTAGGGTCGATGGTTATTGAAGCTTTCATCCAAAATGTTTCACCATTCCATTTTTCTTCCAAGATGTCAAGTTTTGTAATACCGGCACTAATTGTAGAAATGTTTTCGACAAAATCTTGCGCAAATTTTCCGCCTACATCAGCAGTTTTTAAAAGCTGCTCGCTTTGTACATACGTACCAATTTCTTGCAACAAAGTGGTGCGTAGTTGGTTTACAGTAATTGCTCTGCAAGAAATCTTGCTATCCATTTCTCCAGCTTTGTATGTGTACTCTCTAATAAAGGTTTTTTCTTGAGCATTGCAATGTGAAAGGCTGGTCAATATGAATAAGGGCAAGAAAAACTTGAAGTGCGCCATATCTTGTTTTGACATCAATAATAAGAATTAATAAGCCATTTCAATGGAGCGAAGCGAAATGCTAAGGCCGACCAGTTGCGGCTGTCCCGAGACACAATTTAAATAAAGAAAACGAAAGTAATGAGGACACCGAACCCCGCCATTGCAGAAACACTTTTTGTTGCCAGCCGTTTGCGTTCTAGGGGAGTTCAACTTGAGCGTACTCATTGTACTCTCTTTGAAATATTGTCCCGTTATACTTATAGGTTATCGTTAGCTTTTTGTCTGCTCCCACTTCAGGGTCAAAATTTGGATCCGGGTCAAGATTATTGTTGGCAAGCGTTACTAATCTATTTTCCTTGGTCTTTTTCTGCAGAATTTCAGTCACGTTTCTGCTATTCTTAGGTGTCCAATAAAGCGCACTTATTATTTCAAGTCCTGTTGTAGGAGTCTGTTCTGAATTTAGGGATTTTATTTCTCCAGATCCCTTTATTGTTTTAATCAAATCAAAACTTGATTTATAAAAATATGTTGCTAAAAGTCCTGTTACCAAACTCAAACCGATGAAGAAATAGAGAATGGTATTAACAAGGGCTAGATAATTGTCACTTAAAGGCGTTGATACCTTTGTAACTACAATTGATACGATTCCCCCTATAAAAATGGAACATATTACTACAGAAATGTCACCGAGAATGCTCTTTGATTTTATCCCATTTAAGTCTGTCTCACTGGTCAAAAAATAATTGACTGTCCTCCCTCTAATGTTGTGTTTAATCAATTCGTCATGTTCATTCATGGTTTCACTCTATTTAGCAAATGGCTTGCAACGTATGCGTATAAAGCAATTTCTTATATCATCTCATTGTCTTCCCCTAAAGTAACTTATAAAGTTAAGCATTGAAACAAAAGCGATGCAGTTTAGACATCTCAAAATTGTAAAGAAATAATGAAGACGTCACAAACTAACTGGCCCAACCTGCAAATGGTGACGTTGGACAGGGTAGTTCAAAATTTGTTTATGAAAGAAAAAAGTTGGGACACGGGACAGATATCTCTGGCTTTAGTTAAGGATACCCCTCCAATGTGTCAACAATGTGTCAAAGCAATCGACATCGATTTTGTGACTAACACTTAACTACTTGATTAACAAGAGCCGAGAATGGGATTTGAACCCACGACCTGCTGATTACGAATCAGCTGCTCTACCCCTGAGCTACCTCGGCTTATTTTATTTCAAAAGTAGATAATTTTGTTTTCAGGGATGACGAACCTCTCCAGCTTAATGTTCTTATTTCTTCTTTTTCAAGGCCTTCTTTGCCGCTCTCTTTACTGGTGAGACAGATTTGGTGATAATCTCACCTTTCATGATCTGTGTTTTGTCTTTCACCTTGCCAAGTGAATTTGTATACGCTTCTTTCAAAAGTTTTTTGATGTAGACTTTGGGAAATTTATTAATGTCTTTCACAAGAATGTATCGGTATTGATTTCCTTCGCCAATCAAAATCTTATTCGGATCAGAAAGTTCAGAACCCCAATAAAACCCGAAGTGAACATTATGACTGCTGCGACCCACAGCAATGTTGCAGAACACATGACCCACACGATCAGTAGGCGACCAGCCGAAAGCAAGCGCATTATAATTATCGTAGATGAGTTCGTTGGCTTGAGGATACAAATCCCAAACAAACCCACGCAACCATAGCGCAGTTTCTATTACATCCTTCGGGAAAGGTTTCAGAAACCTGAGCAGATCTTTAGTTGCGGGCTTGCTCATTTTAACTTAATCAGCATAAATCAAGGATATGAATTTATGGTTTACAGTGCCTTCTGCCAATATACTTTAGAATTATTTGCAAAAAGCATACCTTGACATACAATTATGCTTTCAAAGAAATGTAAATACGCCATTCACGCCTTGGTTTATCTGGCGGAGAAATACCAACAAGGCCCGGTGCACATCCAGGAGATAGCCGAAAAAAGACATATCCCCAAGAAATTCCTCGAGGCGATACTGCTGGAATTACGAAACGCCAAAATTCTTCATAGTAAGAAAGGAAAGGGTGGCGGCTATTACCTCCATCAAAAACCATCGGATGTAAACCTGATGGAGATCATGCGGCTCATGGACGGGGCTATTGCCATGCTGCCGTGTGTGTCACTTCACTATTATGAGCGATGCGAAGAGTGCCGGACGGAAAAGACCTGTGGCATTCGCGATGCTTTTATAAAAGTGCGAGATGAAACACTCGCTATTTTAGGCGGCAGCACTTTAGACAAAATCCTGAAACGGGAAAAGGCTCTGGGTGCGAAATAAAAATATATCAATTAATCTATTAAATCCATAGACTTTAAATATATTTACAAAAAAATCATAACAATATGGCAATACGATTAGGAGACCTTGCGCCCGATTTTCAGGCAGAAACCAGCGAAGGAAAAATCAACTTTCATGAATGGCTTGGCAGTGGCTGGGGAGTTTTATTTTCTCATCCCGCTGACTTCACTCCGGTTTGCACTACCGAACTAGGCGCTGTAGCGAAACTTCGCTCAGAATTTGATAAACGCAACGTAAAGGTTGTTGCTCTGAGTACTGACTCGGTGACTTCACACAGCCAATGGATTGGTGACATTAACGAGACACAACATACCACTGTGAATTTTCCAATCATTGCAGACCCCGAATTTAAAGTATCTAACCTTTATGATATGATTCATCCGCAAGTGAGCGATAAGTTTACTGTGCGATCTGTCTTCGTTATCGGTCCTGATAAAAAAGTAAAACTTACAATTACCTATCCTGCATCAACAGGAAGGAATTTTGATGAGATAATCCGTGTAATTGATAGTTTGCAACTGACCGCAAAATACAGCGTTGCTACTCCAGCGAACTGGAAGAATGGTGAAGATGTAATTATCACGGCAGCAGTTAAAGATGAGGATGTAGCAGCAAAATTCCCGAAAGGGCATAACCGCATAAAACCTTACCTGAGGACTACTCCTCAACCTAACTTATAAGTTTGTTTAGTTCGTCCATAAAAGAAGGCTTCGAAAGAGGCTTTCTTTTTTTTGTTTAAATATTGATCGAGTCGTAAACCTGAACCTTTGTCCAGAGGTGGGAGTAGCTCTCAATGAATTTCTTGTGGATCGCATGTTCCTGATAGACATCGTGTCCGGCAATATCATTGAAAACCGTAAACAGGGAGACCGCATAGCTATTATCAATGACGTCGCGCTTGGGTGTATTTGCCGGTTTACCAAGCCGGAAGTCTTGGACGGTTTCGATTTTCTGCAGGGTCGAAATCCCTTCAATCAATTTTTCAAAATCTTCCTTTGAGGAAGGATTTTTTAGCCAGAAAAATACATGATGAATCAGTGATGGCTTTGCAGGAGCGGTCACACCCGGACTCGAAACTGTAGCTCCGAGTGCCAGTAACGAAGCTTTTTCTATAAATGACCTTCTATTGTTCTTTGTCATAGGCTCTTTGTTGGGTTCTAGTAGGACAAGTTAATTAAAAGAATAGTTTCACAGGCTTAAGGCTCATTTCAAGTTACTTTATCTACACTTCAATTTCATTTCATAGGGCCAGCAGTTAGGATGCCATAAATTTGAAGTATGAAAAAAGTTGTATTTACGCTTGTCATCTGCATTGGGTGTATTGGAAAAAATAAATCAATACAGCCGGTGACAAAACCACTTCGTGAGGCCGTCTATGCTTCGGGATATGTAGTTTCAAAAAACGAATACCAGATTTTTTCACAGGTGGATGGCTATGTGGTAGATATTTTAGTTAAGGAAGGAGAGGCCGTTAAAAAAGACCAACCAATTTTCATAATCGAAAGCAGGCAGCAGAGTGCGCGCTATAGTATTTCAAGGGAATCATACAATTTGTTAGCGAAAAACAATCGGGAAGATTCTCCTGCACTAATGGAAGCAAAAGCATTGGTTGCAAGCGCTCAATCCAAATGGCTGTTTGACTCCGTTAATTTTGTTCGTTATTCCAATCTATGGAAAGACAATGCAATCACGCAAAACGAATTTGATCGCGCCAAGCTCACCTTCGATAATTCAAAAAATGATTTGCTCTTGCAAAAAAGCCGGCTTAGCAAATTAAGGGATCAATTGAAGCTGGACTTACGAAATGCCGAAAACAACCTGAAGATTGCTGCCGAAGAATCGGGTCGCTACACTGTGCGCAGTGATGTGGACGGGCAAGTATACAAAACATTGAAAGAGCGAGGTGAACTTGTGAGACGAAGTGAGGCGCTAGCGACAGTAGGCAGTGGCAGCCAGTTTTATTTGCAACTGAACGTAGATGAGCTGGACATTGAAAAAGTAAAAACGGGTCAACGGATAATGGCAAAAATTGATGCTTTTGGAGGTAAAATTTTTAACGGCATTGTTTATAAAGTCTATCCTATGGTTGACGAGCGTGCTCAATCCATAAGGGTTGATGCTGATTTTTCCGATCCGTTTTTAAATGGGTTTTCAGGATTGGCTGTAGAAGCCAACATTCTCATCCGTCAAAAAGAAAAAGCCTTGGTGATACCTAAATCTTTTGTACTGCCCGGCGACTCGGTACTTATCAGGACCAATGAAGGTAAGAGAAAAGTAAAAATTGTTCGAGGTATAGAGACACTCGATGAGGTTGAAATTACCCAAGGGATAACAAAAGACACCAACGTAATTTTGAATTAAGAAACATGAACGGCCAATCACTTAAGCTTTGCATTGAAATTGCGCGAGTGCATCTGTTCAGCAAACCCAAACAAACGATAATCGCTATGCTGGGTGTCACTTTTGGTATAGGAATGTTTATCGCATTGGTAAGTTTGATGACCGGCCTGAATAATTTCACCGAGGAAATCACTATGACCTCTTCACCCGACATCCATATTTACAATGATGTAACGGAATCGAGAAAAAGTATTTTGGAAGAAGAAAATGCCAATGGCATCAACTTGGTGTATCATCAAAAACCCAAAAATGAAACCCCTAAAGTTCGCAATGCGCGCGAACTGGTGCGACTCATTGCTCAAGACGAACAAGTGACTGGCGCGTCGCCCTCCGTTTCGTCGCAGGTGTTTTATAATTATGGACCTGTGCAACTGAACGGAACTATTCTAGGTGTTGATATTATGGATGAGGATAAACTCTTCGACATTCGGTCGCGAATGAAAGTAGGCGAGATTGAAGATTTATTATCCAATCATAATGGCATTCTGATGGGCAAAGGGCTAGCAAAAAAATTAAACGCAATCAAGGGAGACCGTGTGGTGATTACAACACCTCAGGGAAATACAATCACCTTAAAAATTGTCGGGCTGTTTCAAATGGGCATCGGTGCGGTGGATAATGTGCGGAGTTACGCTAACATCGCTACGGTACAAACGATCTTGCAAAAAGATCAATCGTACATCACAGATGTAAATATAAAATTGAATGACCGAAGCCGGGCTAAGAAATATGCGGTTGACTTAAAATCCAAATTCAATATCAATGCCGAAGATTGGGAAACTGCCAATGCCACCTTTCTTACGGGCGTAATTATCCGAAACATTATTACGTATGCAGTTTCATTTACTTTGTTGATTGTAGCGGGCTTTGGTATCTATAATATTTTGAACATGACCATATATAACAAGATGAAAGACATTGCCATTTTAAAAGCGATGGGCTTTTCTGGGTCGGACGTAAAAAACATTTTTATGATACAATCCCTGGTCATCGGCTTGGTAGGAAGTGTTGCAGGTTTGATGATAGGGTATGGCTTATCTTTTCTGATTTCAAAAGCACCTTTTGATGGCGGCGACATTATCAGTCTTGATCACTTTCCTGTAAATTTTGATCCACGCTACTATGTAATTGGTGTTGTGTTTGGTGTGGCAACTACTGCCATTGCAGGATATATGCCTTCACGGAAAGCTGCAAAAATAGATCCGATCGAAATATTGAGGGGACAATAATTACTATGGACGCGATTTTGAGAATAAAGCAGGTGAACAAATACTTTTATGATCCTGAAAAATTTCTGGTCCTAAAATCGATTGATCTTACCGTGAACAAAGGAGAGTTTTTGTCGCTTGTAGGAAAATCAGGTTGTGGAAAGTCTACGCTGATGTATGTACTTTCAACCATGGATACTGACTATGAAGGCCAGTTGGAAATTGCAGGCGAACGACTTACTGGCAAAACTCAAAATGAATTATCGGCTTTCCGAAACGCTCACATCGGATTTGTATTTCAGTTTCATTATTTGCTGCCTGAGTTTACAGTTTTGCAAAACGTAATGATCCCGGCATTGAAACTTAATAAGTACAGCAGAAAGGAAATTGAGGAACGGGCTTATCAAAAACTAAAAATGCTCGGCATCGAGACTCAGGCGAATAAACAATCCAGCAAACTTTCGGGTGGGCAGCAACAACGGGTTGCAATTGCTCGCGCGCTTATCAATGACCCCGATATTATCATGGGCGACGAGCCTACTGGAAACCTGGACTCTTACAATACCAACTTAGTGTTTGATATTTTTAAAGAGTTGACTCACACGTATAAGCAAACTATCATTGCGGTAACTCACGATGACGAATTTGCACGCAAGAGCGATCATCGTGTGGAGATGAGCGATGGAAAAATTATCAGTGCATGACAAACAAGTTTAAAGCCCGTCGGAATTTTTTACGTGAATACGCTATCATCACAGCGATTACACTGGTCGGTTATTTTGTACGCTGGTTTTCGGGTCAATTTTCTCCCGACTTCAATTTTATTTTACTCTTTACTTCATTCATTTTGATTTCCACTACTTGGGAATTTTTGAATTGGATAAATCATCTTCTCAATCAGAAGCTACCCTATGAAAGAAATATTACTTTAAGAATTGCGGTTCAGCTAATCCTTGGAACGCTTTATGCACTTACAGCCAGGCTTTTAATTTTTCTCTTTGGCGAACCACTCCTGAATTTTCCATTGGATAAATTATTTCTTGTTTCCACCTGGCTTTTATATGTTTTTGCGGTGGCTATAGTCAACAGTATTTTTATTGTCACTTTTTTTATTAACCGATGGAAGGATTCTATTCTTGAAGCTGAGCGGCTGGAGAAGGAAAAGGCTTGGGTGCAATTCGATAATCTGAAAAACCAACTTAACCCTCACTTTTTGTTCAATGCTCTCTCATCGCTCAACAGCCTCATTCAGGAAGACCAAAAATTAGCCTCCGATTTTCTCCAACATCTCTCAAAAATTTATCGCTACATTTTACAAAACAAAGACAAGAGCCTGGTAAGCTTGCAAACCGAACTGGATTTTATTCGCAACTACTCTTTTCTGGCTGAAACGAGATTTCAGAATTCATTGAAAATAGAATTTCACCTTCCGGCACCACTTCCGGACAAAGAAATTGTGCCGGTGACACTTCAGGTGTTGATTGAAAATGCACTGAAACACAACCGGATTGATGACCAGAACCCCTTGCAGATCAAAATTCAAATCACAGGGAACTACATTGAAGTAACCAACAATTATCAACCGCGAAAGATTGTAGAGTCCTCCAACAAACAAGGTCTTGAAAATTTAAAGTCTCTTTACCGCTTCTTTTCAAAACTGCCTGTGGAAATCCTACAAACCGAAAGCTATTTTAGTGTGAAAGTACCTTTGTTATAGCTAATGAAAATTCTGATTATTGAAGACGAACCGCTGGTAGCAAAAGATTTAATTACAGTGGTTAGGCGACTGGAGCACGAGGCCGAAATCATCGGACCGTTGCCAAGTGTGTCTTCTGCTATCGCATGGTTTGCGCAACATCCTGCTCCTGATTTAATACTTTCCGACATTCAGCTTTCGGACGGGATCAGTTTTGAAGTTTTTGAAAAATGTAAAATCACTTGTCCGGTGATTTTTACTACCGCTTATGATGAGTACGCCATCCGGGCTTTTAAGGTAAACAGTATTGATTATTTGCTCAAGCCTATCGATTATAGTGAGTTGGAACGCGCCTTGACAAAATATAAATCGATGGTGGGTAATTCGCTATTGAGCAACGAGGTTCAGGAACTACTGCAACATTGGAATAAACCTGAGAAAAAGTACAAAGAACGTTTTCTTTCGCAGCAGCGAAACGGATTAGTGCCAGTGGCTACGGATCGGATAGCTTTTTTCCACAAACAAGAACTGATTTTCATTTACACCAATGAGAATGAGAAACTGATTTGTGAATACTCTACGTTAGACGAGATAGAGTCGCTGGTCGATCCGGCAGTTTTTTTTAGGGTGAACCGTCAATACCTTGTCCACGTTAATTCTGTCGCAAGGGTCAAGAGTACATATAAAGGGATGAATGTGTTGCTTTGCCCGCCATGGAATATCGAACTGGAACTAAGCCGCGAAAAAATTACGGCTTTTAAAAAGTGGATGAGTTGATACATACCAATGAATCATTATTTTTGCCCTCGGTCTTTAGGGATGTAGCACAGCCCGGTAGTGCGCTACGTTCGGGACGTAGAGGTCGCTGGTTCGAATCCAGTCATCCCGACATAGATTAATTTGATACTATATTTTTGATTTTGCTTAAAATAATGACTTCGTAGCTCAGTTGGTAGAGCAGCTGACTCTTAATCAGCGGGTCGGGAGTTCGAGCCTCCCCGGGGTCACATTTTCAATAATGCTATATTATTTAAGCGTCCGCTTCAGATAGCATTCACTTCACTACACCAATTCTACAACTCACTTCATTACCCTTTCCTGGCCGAATCCCTGCGGTACCTTTATGCCGTTTTACAGATAAAAAACAATTAAACACATGAAACGGCTAACTCAAATCCTCATTCCGGCACTACTGATGCTGATTCCTTATTTCATTTTTGCGCAGGTAGAAGTGACCAGTTCCACTAAAACTTCCCGGATGACTTTCAACTTCGGAGGCTTTTCCAATTTTAATGTAGAGATGCGCGGCAAGATTGAGCTGACCGATGACGATAAAGACATCAAAAGCATTTCCCCAGACGGGTATCTGGAGATCACGAAAGTAACTTTTGGAAGTAAACGTACCCTTGTAATTACCCCGCAAGCCAATGGTGTAAGACGCGAATACTATGAAGGCCGTGAGAAAATGGATTTTGAAAAAGAAGGAAGGCAATGGCTAAGTGAAATATTACCAGAACTTGTACGCAGCACAACCATTGCAGCAGAAGGTCGCGTGAACCGGTTTTTTAAACAAGGTGGTACTTCAGCAGTACTTACTGAAATCGGGAAACTGGAAAGTGACCACGTAAAGGCTGCCTACGCAAATTTATTAATGAAACAGAGTGTCTCAGAAAAAGATTATCCTCAAATCGTTACACAGGTGTCTTCAGCAATGACTTCTGATCATTATAAAACAGAATTTTTGAGTGGAGGCATGAGTAAGTTTCTCCAGTCTAAAGAAGCAATGGATGCAGTCTTTGCTGCCAGTGGTAAAATGGAATCAGATCACTATAAAACACAAGTGATTAAAGAGGCACTTGATAAACAAACTCCTTCTATTGATGGTATTAAATCAATAATGGCTGCAACCGGCAAAATGGAATCTGATCATTATAAAACCGAAGTACTGACCACCTTGTTGCAAAAAGACAATCTTTCCGATCCAATTGTAAGTGAAATGATTGCAGCAACAAAAAGTATGGAGTCAGATCATTACCGTACTGTGGTGCTTACAAAAGCGTTGGCCAAGCAAGGGCTTTCATCAACTTCTTTTCAACGTGTACTTGAATCGGTAAAAGATATTGAATCTGATCATTACAAAACTCAGGTTTTGACTACGCTCATGAACAATAAACTTTCCAATGAACTCAGTATCCAACTCGTTGACTTAAGCGCAGCTATCAGCAGCGATCATTATGAAACCATTGTCCTTACTACAATGCTTAAGAAGCAAGATTTGAACGATGAAGCATTTAAGAAATTGATTTTAAGAGGAAGCGAATGCGGAAGCGATCATTACGCAACACAAATACTTACAGCTGCTTTACAAGCTCCGAATTTATCCAGCGCCAGAGTTCTGGCAGTCTTGAATGTAGTCGGTAATCTCGACTCTGACATGTATATAACACAAGTACTTATGAAGGCCGCGCCAAAAGTGAAAACCGATGCGTCGCTTACCGAGGCCTATCGTACTGCCGCCAAGAAAATTAATTCTACCATGTATTATGGACAGGCCTTAAAGGCAATTGATTGAATCGATTTTAAGTCGAAACAATAAAACAGTGTCCTTGAAAATAAGTAGTTTCGCTGCATGGCGCTGCAGGAAGATAACATCCAAAAAACATTCATGAGAAAATTGTTTTTGATTGCAGTGATTTGCACTCCCCTCGGAGTGCTTTTTCTGATGTACCTGCATTTCAGCGCAACGGGGAAGCTGCCATCCATTATTGAAAAATCAGAACATTATGCGTTGAGTATTCTCATTATAAATATATGCGGAGTGATCACCTTTGGCATAGACTGGTTGCTCGATAAAAAAATATCCTGGCGCGAAACATTTCTTTCAAGATTTTTATCCGGATTGATTATCAATCTGATCGTTGTGGTCCCGTTGGCGCTTTTTCTCACCATCAATCTGATGGGCGCTTTCAAAACTGATGGGAGTAAAATTGCCATTTTGGTGATTGTCTCATTATTCATTTACGAGATACTTTACGGCTGGTTTTATTCTTATCGCTATTATGCTCATACTCAGGTGGAGCGACTGCGGTTAGAGCGTTGGCAACTGGAGTTGCAATTTGAATCTCTCAAAAGCCAGATCAGCCCTCATTTTCTGTTCAATTGCCTGAACACGATCTCATCTTTGTTGTTTAAAGACCCTTCGCTGGCTGAAGAATTTATTCGTAGGATGACAGACACCTTTCAATATGTGATGAGCAACCACAAGCAGAAATTTGTTTCATTGAGAGAGGAGATTGAATTCGTCAAAGCCTATTATTATTTATTGCGCGTTCGGTTTGAAAATAATTTAAAGCTTGAGATCAACATTCCTGAGAGCTTAATGAACAGCCCGCTGCCGCCGCTGACGTTGCAACTTTTAGTTGAAAATGCAATAAAGCACAATCACATTACACAAGATCAGCCGCTGCATGTGTACCTCACTACACTAGACAACACTCATCTTATTGTAACGAATACCAAAACAGCCGAAGTAGTAAATAAATCGGGCTTTCAGGTAGGACTGGAAAATATTCGCAAGCGTTATGCATTTTTTACTCCCGAGCCTGTGATTGTAAAAAATGAAGATCAGTTTTCGGTACATCTTCCTATTTTGAAAACTAACCTGGGACTGACTGCCGCCTGATGAAGAAACTATTCATCCATAATGCTTTTTTCAGAGTCTGCTCCGCGCCAGTGTTTGGTGTGCTGGTGTACCTGTTGGTTTTAATGGTGAACAACAACCTGAATGAACTAACGAAGATTTTCAGTAATCAGGAGTTATACGTGTGCATTGGTCTCAGTTTTCTTTCTCTGGAAAGCCTGAGATTGTCTATTGTGCTGATGAACCGTGTTCTGAAGAATTTGTCGTTCAGAAACAGAGCCATTATTCAATCCTTGTTCGGTCTCGTTTTTTCTCTGGTCACTGTTAGTGCTGGGATAACGATCTATTTTCAATGGGTAGTCGGGTTTTCTGTAAGCATTGCCGAACTCCAGATTTTTCTTGTGATATTCGGATTCACAGCCTTGTTGTATAATGTCTTGTATTTCAGTAATGAATATTTATTTCGGGAAAACACAATTCACCTTAACCGTGAAAATCGCTTGCGCGAAAAAGTAGAAGCCGATTTTGCGACTTTCAAAAATGAAATCAATCCTGATCTGTTGTACGAGAGCCTTGAAACGATTCTCCAAACACTTTATCACGATATTCAGGGAACTGAAGAACAAATTGATTTGCTCGCAGGTGTTTATCGTTATCAATTGATGAACCGCGACAAAGAACTCGTCAAGCTGTCGGACGAGCTTCAGGCACTTGAAAACCTAGCCTCTCTTTTGAATTACAAGCATCCCCAACAAATAAAATTATCGTCAAAATTGAATTTAACAGACGAAGCCATTCAACCGCTTCCTTTACTGAACTGATTTTAGCTATTACTGAAATACCAGCACTGTAGCGTTGAAGGTATCGTTCCAGTTTCTCGGCGGCAGGGATTTCATCCTCGATGATAAGCACCCGCAAGGTAAGTACTGACGTCATGCTTCGCGGGCCACGTTTATTTTTTCTGAAATCTTTATAATCGGAAACTTGATATAGTTCTCTCCATAAGCTTTCACCTGCACAAACGGAATGTCACTGAAGAAAGAATACACACGCTGGATTCGTGCAAATGACTGAAGGCTTTCTTCGTGCCTTATCAATTTATCATTCAATTTGTG
>Ga0206976_1148_pt1 | contig 22106 bp, 22 predicted proteins | sample Alteio_BWOrgHeat_82_FD_152926 | JGI IMG/M metagenome (GOLD analysis project Ga0206976, IMG submission 152926) | Enriched cells from forest soil in Barre Woods Harvard Forest LTER site, Petersham, Massachusetts, United States -... | ecosystem: Environmental > Terrestrial > Soil > Temperate forest >... | reverse complement strand
GTGGCTGCCTGATGGCTATTCGCCCGAAAAGAAATACCCTGTTTTATATATGCACGATGGCCAGGCCTTATTTGACAGCACCCTGATGTGGAATAAAGAGGAATGGGGGGTTGACGAAACGATGTGCAAACTAATTGGATCGAAACGAATCAAAGGATGCATCGTGGTGGGGATTTGGAATACTGCTAAAAGGCACCCGGAGTACCTTCCTCAGAAGGCTTTTTATAGCATGAGCCCGGCAGATCAGCAACGGATGCTGGCGGTAGGTAAAGATAAAGGCGCTGCGCTTATAGGCGATGGCCCGATCTCTGATGATTACCTTAAATTTTTAGTGAAGGAGTTGAAGCCTTATATCGACAGCCATTTCAGCACATTAAAGGATCAAAAAAATACTTTTATTGCAGGCTCCAGCATGGGTGGGCTGATATCCATGTATGCTATTTGTGAATATCCAAAAGTTTTTGGCGGGGCAGCTTGTTTGTCGACCCACTGGACGGGTATTTTTACCAACGTGGATAATCCCATACCTGCCGCCTTTCTGCAGTACCTGAAAATGCATCTTCCATCGCCCAAAACCCATAAAATTTATTTTGACTATGGCAGCGAAACACTGGATGCCCTATATAAACCTTATCAATTGCAGGCTGACAGCATTATGAAAGCGGCGGGGTATACCGAAGCTAACTGGATAACCCGCGAGTTTCCCGGCGCCGATCATTCTGAACGGTCGTGGAGTAAAAGGTTTGATATACCTGTTTTATTTTTGCTGAAGAAATAGCGCCTATTAGCTTAATTCAGCCAGCGCTTCTTCAACCGAGATGCCGCCATGCGATTGGTCGAGTATGCACTCGCCATCTTTTATCAGCAATAACTGGGGCGATTGGTGATAAACATGAAAATCTTCTGCTATTTGGTTGGATATGTCGCGGTATTTGATGAGGTCTAAAAAGTAAAGGGATATACTTTCGGGCAAATGATCCTTATCCATTTCAAGCCTTCTCTTTGCCATCAGGCTGATAGAACAGCGGGTGCTGTGTTTAAAAATAATACTATAGCCTTGCTGCTTCCTGATCCCTGCCAGTTGTTCTGCTGACTCCAACAATATCCAATTCATAAATTAAATGATGATCTAATCTACAAAAATACGGCTTGAGACCGGATTTGTTTCAACAGGAAATAAAAAATGACTTTAAACTGTTATCGGCTGTTCTTTGGGTATGAACCGTATGCCGCACAAAGTTTATTTGAGCATGAAGTAACGCTGAGTGCTACTAAAGCTATAAGAGCTATGTAAATTAATTTTTTCATCGTTCAATATCTGCTTGTTAAACGTAAACTAACTGTTCAATGTTTCAGCCAAGTTAGCCATTTTTATGGCAGTAATTGCGGCCTCATCTCCTTTATTTCCATGCTTGCCACCGGCGCGGTCAATAGCCTGCTGCTGGTTATCGGTGGTCAGTACACCAAATATAACGGGTTTGGAGTATTTGATGGCAACATTGCTTATACCATTGGCAACCGCGTTGCAGATAAAATCAAAGTGCCTTGTTTCGCCCTGTATCACGCAGCCCAGGCAGATAACAGCATCTAATTTGAGGTTTTTTAATAACAGGTCAGCGCCGGATGTTAATTCAAAACTGCCCGGTACGGAGTAGGTGTAGATATTATCCGGCAGCGCGCCATGATCGATCAGGCTTTCATAGGCCCCGCCATACAGCGCGTTGGTTATTTCGGAATTCCACTCGGCTACCACTATCCCGAACCGATAAAGAACAGCCGATGGTATCTCGGTATTCGAAAAATCAGACAGGTTTTTGAGTTGGGTAGCCATTTTTTTTATTTCGAAATTCGAATTTCCGATTTCGGATTTACTTAAAAAGTACTGTTCGATTTACCAAATTCGAAATTGAACATCCGAAATCCGATATAACTAAAGCTTCGCGTCAGCACGCGCGATATACTCGTCCATGCTTTGTGCTTCGGTGCTTTCAGGATAATCGCTCTTTATTATCTTGTAAGTTTCAGCGGCTGATTTGTTGTCGTTTTGCGCCTCATAAACCAATCCCAGTTTCTTTAAGTAAAAAGGAGATAAAAATTTATTCTTCGCTTTATCAGCAGCTTTTTTAAAGTAAGTGGCCGCTTTGTCGTAGTCCTTTAATTCAGTATAAGCATCACCTGTGCTACCCAATGCTTCAACAGCTACCATACCATCGTTACCGCGGTAGTTGGTTAAATTATCAATGGCCTTATGGTATTCGCCTTTATTTAAATAAGCTATGCCCAGGTAAAAATAGGCCAGGTTTGCTGATTTGGTATTGCTGTATTCGCTGATGATCTTTTCGAAACCAGGGTAACCTGCATCGCCATTTATCGCCTTATCCCATTGTTTTTTTGTCCAGAAATCCTGTGCCACATACATTTGGTTTGCAGCAGTCACCTCGCGCGGGGCAAGGTATAACTTCTGGTAAGCAAAGTAAATAAGCACCATTGCAATGATGGCCCCACCTATAAAAACTAAACTTTTTTGGTTCTCGCGTACAAATTTGCCTGTCTGTCCTAAATCCTTTTCAGTTGCTATGACCTTGGTATTCACTTGGGTTTTTGACATTTCTATTCTAAAATTAAGTTTGCAAAAATACAGTTTTCAAATTTGTTAGCAATAGCTTAAGTTAAATAATTGTTATTGGGGTTTAAAGGGTGGGGATTAGTGGATTAGATGGTAGAAGACAAGAGATTGGCCTAATTTTACCTGGTTCTATGCTAAATCGCTGTTAAATCCTCTGTTTAAGTGAGATAGCATTTCAAAAGCAGCTTTACTAATTGCTTTATTCAGGTTTTTTTGAATACCTTTAAATATACCAAACAACCTTCAAAACCTAATCAAATGAATCCAAACAAAGCACTATGGGAAAAGGGTGACTTTACCCGAATTGCAGAAACTATGCGCGAAAGCGGTGAGGCGCTGGTTGTTAAGCTGGGCATCACCAAAGATCTTTTTATTCTTGACCTTGGCTGCGGGGACGGCACCACGGCTATACCTGAGGCCAGGCTTGGCGCCCGTGTTTTAGGTGTCGATATCGCCAGTAACCTGGTGGAAGCAGGAAATGCCCGGGCGAGAGCTGCGGGGCTCAGCAATTGCACATTCCGGGAGGGGGATGCAACAGATCTCTCTGAATTAAAGGACGGATCTTTTGATCTTGTTGTCAGCATATTCGGCGCCATGTTTGCGCCAAAACCATTTGAGGTAGCTAAAGAAATGGTCCGCGTTACCCGGCCAGGCGGCAGGATCATAATGGGAAACTGGATACCCGGAGATCCCACACTGGTAGCGCAAATACTCAAAATCAGTTCTGCCTATACACCACCGCCGCCAGAGGGATTTGTGAGCCCGATGCTTTGGGGTGTTAAGGAGAATGTTACGGAACGCTTTGTAAGCGCCGGAATTCCCAGGGAAAATATATCCTTCGTAAAAGATTCTTTTACCTTCAGTGCCCCTTACACGCCCACGGAATTGGTCAATGTATTCAGAAGCTTTTACGGGCCGACCATGAACGCCTTTGAAGCTGCTGAAAAAACCGGTAAATCCTCAGACTTGCAGCATGAACTTGAAGTTTTATTCAATAGTCAAAATAAAAGCAGCGTCTCGGGCAATACATCTATACCCGCCACTTTTTTAAAAGTTACAGTGATGCGTTAACTCCTGGTACCGCAGGGTACCCGTTGGGACACCTTACGGTTATAAAAAATCGAAAGATTTGAGGCTTTTTTGTGTGTAATATTTTTGTAAGTTAGTGCTGTGCGATAACCCATAGCTATATGGACGACGGCTGCTTCAATTTACATGCTCATGCGATTAAACAGTTATTTGGAGGAAACATTTTACTTTAATGATGCAGCCAATAATAAGCTATTGGCTAATATCAAACTACTGAATGATCCAAAGGAAGCTATAAAATTATTTAGCCATTTGATAAACTGCCAATACAAATGGATGGCCAGGATAATTCAAAACCCTGAAGCACCTGCGATGAGCTGGTGGGAACCCATTTATGAATTGAATGATCTTGAATCGGAATGGTCGAAAAGTTTAACGCCCTGGATAGCCTATATTCGTGAAAAGACCGAAGAAGAGTTATCAGCAGAACTCGCTTTTATTGGCTTTGATGGAAGCGTTTGGGCCGCAACACCTAAAGATATTGCATTACAACTAAATTACCATTCCATACATCACAGGGCTCAGATACAAACTATATTACGTAAGCAGGGAATTGAGCCGGATTTTGTTGATTACATCGGTACTAAATACAGGAAATTGAGTTAAGCTGCTTCCGCAGGGTTCCTGCCTGAAGGAGCCTGCAGGGACAAAAACGCTTACTCCATATACGTTTTTACTTGTCGCAAACACCCCCCTATAATGACATTTATGCCCCTTTGTAAACCTGGCTACAGTTAATACCTTCATGGTGCATATTACATACAATAAAGTATGGCCATTAAACCATCGACATGAACTCTATCATCAGCCCTGCAAAAAAATGCCGGAAGGCCCTATCTGTAATGGTCATTTTATTGATGTCCATTCAAAGTTTCGCTCAAAAGGCTGCTGACCCGGTGCTTGAAAAAATGCCGGTAAAGCTGGAGACCGACTTCGCATTAAGCAGCCTCCCTCCACAATTGCGCCCCGGCGCCACTGTTTATTTGTTAGACCCCGCGAAAGGTTATTATGCTGCACGCAAGGGCTCGAACGGGTTTATTTGTTTTGTTATGCGAACGGCCTGGGAATGGGCAGAATTCAGGAAAGATGTTTATACGGCCATTAGCTACGATGCTGAAGGCACCAGGACTATTTTCCCGGTTTATATGGACGCAGCGGCTATGAGGGCCTCCGGTAAATTTACAGCCCTACAGGTGAGGAACATTATAATTGACAAGATCAAAAAAGGAATATATAAGGCCCCGGCACGGCCGGGCATTTCATACATGCTGGCCCCGGTAATGCGTACCTATCCCGCAAAACCAGACCAGCATGAGGTAATGACCATGGAGATGCCGCACTACATGTTTTATGCCCCGTATTTAACAAATGATGATATAGGCAACATACCGGATGGCCAGGCCGACTTCCCCCTCTTAGTTAACCCGGAGGCGATGTTTTTGGGAAAAAGGAAAGCGCCATACGGGTACATCATCGTGCCTAAAGGCGAAAAAGAAAGGGCGAAAATAGTTGCCGATAATAAGGAGCTGCTGAAACAACTTGCTGATTACAGGCCGTATCTAAAAGTTAAAAATGGGTAAGATGAATGATCGGGGTCAAATGGGGCTTGTTGAGAGAATTGAGTTTTGTTTATATCAAGTGGGATACCTTATGATCAGATTACTTTTACGTCATTTTCTGCGGTTACAGGCAATTGAAAAGTAAATACGGAGCCTTTACCCGGCTCACTTGCTATGGAGATACTGCCACCATGGCGCTTAATGATCTCGGATGAAATAAATAATCCCAAACCAAGGCCCTGGAAGCGATTCTCGATGTTAATACGGTAAAAGCGGTCAAATAATTTGTCAATATGTTCCTCTTCTATGCCGATACCAAAATCTTCTATGCTGACGAGCAAAATCCCGTTTTTTAATTCTGAACGAATAAATACCTTATCTTTTCCGGGCGAGTATTTAACCGCATTAATTAATAAGTTAATAATGACCTGCTCCATCCGGTGCCGATCAGCATTTACCCGGGCCGGTACCGCTTTTTCTATGATGAGGAGATGGCCGGGATAAATTTGCTGTACGCTCTCTATCGCTTCTTTTAACACTTCCTGGAAATCAAACTCTTCCAATTCGTATTGCATTTTGCCCGCGTTGATCCTGGAAACATCCAGCAGGTCGCTGATCAGGCGCTCCATTCGTGTCAGCTGCCGGGATGCCTGCCCGATCAGTTGGTACGGCCTCGATTCAGCAGATATTTCTTTTACCGCCAGCTGGAAAAATGCCTTGACAGTAGTTAATGGTGTTTTGAGCTCATGGCTGGCAATGCTGATGAATTCATCCTTTTTCTTATCATTTTCTTTTTGATCCTGGATATCGGTAATAGCGCTCAAAAGGTCCTTGCTGGTTTCTACAACTTTCTGTTCCAGGTTTTCCTGTGCGGCGCGAACCCGGACAGCCATAATATTAAACGATTGTGCCAGCTTACCCAGTTCATCCTGCCGGTCTATATGAACCAATATGGAGTAATTCCCATCGGCGATAGCAGATGCCGCCGTACCCAATTGCTTGAGCGGTTTGGTGATCCTCCTGCTCATCAGCCATGCCCCCAGGCTACCGGCCAGGATCAGCAAGGCGCCAATTATTATGACCTGCCGCAGAAATTTATTGGCTGTTTCCTGGAAGGAAGACCCGGAAAGCTCGACCAGCACCAGCCAACGGGAATCAGCGATCTTTCTCACCGACCCGAGCAAAGGCTCACCTGCTTTCCGCGAATACACAGCAACCTTTTGCAATTGGTTCAAACTAACCGGCGGCTGCGGAACCGGCTTCATCAGGTTGGTCCAGAACAAGCCGTCGTCATTACCGAAATACAGTTTGCCGTTACTACCCAAAAGCTGCCCGAATTGGTCAATACTCTCCTGCGTGGCGCGTAAGTGTTTCCAATTTATTACATACCCAAGCACCTTATTTTGAACAGATACTACGGCCAGCACAGGAAAATACATTTCATGCCCCAGCGTAATTATTCTGCCAACACCACTATAATTCTTTTGCGCAGTTACACCTTTAGTTTCCAATATTCCCGGTTTCACCGGCAGCCGGTCGTCACCTGTGCGCAATACCAATTGCTTTTGCCCATTTAATAATTCAACTGCTTTATTGGTTGTATCTTTTTTAAGAAACTCATTGAATGCTGAAAGTGCTTTTAAACGGGCATCTTCTCCTCCCGAGGTCAAAAATTCTTTTGTAGCAGGTTCATTGGCAATTTTTGCCGTAGAAGTTGCAAACTGGTCTACAGACCCCTTGAACATGGTGCTTAACTTATCAACAAGTGTTGTCACGCGCTCACTGCCGGTGGCCATACCGGCATCCTTCACGCCCAAATAGGAGAGCCAGCTGAATATCAGTATGATCACCGTCAACAAAATACAAATGAAAAAAGGCAGCCTCTGCTGGAGGGAAAGCGGCTTGAATATAAACTGCCTCCGCTCATTTTTCTGTGCAGCAGGTACATTCGTATTGATTGCAGGGCCAACCTCTATTGAGTCATTCATATATTGGCATGTTTAATTGGGCCAGGTACAGAAATGCTGAGAAAAACAAATTTAACAGATGTTACCGAATAAAGTTTAAATAGTTTTTACTGTTTGAGTATGCGGAGATGGAAATTAACGACCTATATTAATACAGCTAACGATTTTGTTTATTTTCGTGACTTATAACAGGTATATTTTATAAAAAAGCATATGAATCCGGATTCACAGAATGTAACAGACTACACCAATAACAATACCATATTTATGGTCTGGGATTTTAAGGATAGCCCGGAGGTTAGGGATGTTTTTAACCGGCTTTGCAAACTCGTTATCAACCTCAACAATTCTGCTAATGTGCGTTTTCCTGTTTCCAGGGCAAGCTGTGTATTGGGCATCGGTTATGATGCCTGGCTCCGGCTTGGGCTCCCCGATCCATTGCCTAAAGAGTTAATGAATTTTGTTCCTGTCGTTGGCGAAAAACACACGGCAGTATCCTCGAAAGGAGATCTGCACCTGCATATAAGAGCCGACAATACCAGCATATGTTATGATATGGCCGCGGCCATAACTGACGTTTTGAGCCCGGTTGCAATAAGCACAGAGGAAATTCATGGTTTCAGATATTGGGACAGCCGTTCTATTTTAGGTTTTGTTGATGGCACTGAAAACCCACAGGGACAGGACAGGGAGCTTTTTGGTATTGTGGGGGACGATGACCCTGATTATAAAGGAGGAAGCTATCTTTTTGTTCAAAAATATATTCATGATCTTAGTGCGTGGAAGGGCCTGTCAACTGAACAGCAGGAGAAGGTAATTGGAAGGTACAAATCAAATGATATAGAGATGGCTGATGATGTGAAACCCGCCAACTCTCACATAGCTTTGGCCAATGTTGGCGACGACTTTAAAATTGTGCGTGATAATATGCCTTTTGGCAATATGTCTACCAATGAAATGGGTACTTATTTTATAGCTTATGCAAGCACATTCAGCACCGTACAAAAAATGCTGAATAATATGTTTATTGGCTCTCCCGTGGGGAATTATGACAGGATACTGGATTTCAGCACGCCAAAAACAGGGAGTTTGTTTTTCGTGCCTACATTTGATATGATGGATGATTTCTCATCTTAGCCCGGTTCAGTCAGGCGTCTTTCGCTTTAAAACTTCCGGCAATAACAAAAGCGATCCCGCTGTAGGCAAGCGCTAAAATTGCACTGGTAACTTCGCCACCCAAATCAGCAGCAGGCGAAGCGACTACCCTGGGGATGTGGAGTAAAATAAACCAGAGAAAGATCATGATACCCAAAAGAGTAGCAGTTAGCCGGGGCATGATCTTCAAAATGATCGTAACGCCCGCACCAATTAATGCCACCCCGGCAAAATAGATCCAGAACAGGTGGTAAGGTATCCATGATGGTACCAGGGTTGCCGCTTCTTTTGCAACCATGAAATGCAGGATACCGAAACTGACTATCGTTATGGAAAAAAGGATAGCCCCGAAAGGTACCAGCTTCCCCAAAACCCGAAACAGGGAGTTTTCATTTTTCCCTGGAAAACAACCGGCGATAACCAATGCGCCTCCGGCAAAAGCTAATTCCTTCTCCGCATTTTCCCAGTCGCCCAAATGCTTGTAGTTTGTGCCCGTCATGAATTGATACGGGACATGGTACAAACAAAATATCAATAGCAGCACACCAGCCAGCAGGAGAGAAATTTCCCTGGTCTTTTTTTCAAAAATAATACCTATCCCTGCCAAAGCAAACAGGAGCCCGGAGATAACAGCGAGTATTGCCAAACCGGGCAGCACAGTATGGTTAGGCGGTAATAGCATATAGGGAAAATCGCGCTCATAAATTGTTTGCAACCCTATCTCGGCTATAGCTATACCGTAAAAAATGCGGCCTATGTTGGATATCTTTCCCATTAGATCAATTGGTTTTATTTATTGACGGTACCTTGTGTGAAAGAAATATATACAAATATGGTAAATGATTGGGAAATAGTGATTAGGGGTTAGAGATTAGTTAATTAGGGGGGTAGGAATTGGTTGTTGTGGGTTATCGGTTGGTGCGGTGAAAACAACGACCATCGGCTGAATAATATACTATTTAGATATGGCCTCATACGGTATAGTTCAAATGCTTGGCCACGCCGGTAAAACGTATCCTGATATGCAATGGGAACCACGAAAGGCGTTTTGGGCGATGAGCCGGCTTTAAGTACATGACCAGCAGTGGAATACACTATTGCAAGGTGCGCGCAGAGCCCCTGGGAGAAGGCCCTACGGGACCAAAAGTTCTCTTATCAGTCTATAGAGTGGGTTTCAAGATAAAGCTCAATAGGTTTAAAATCTTCTCTTTTATGCATTTCTATTCTTATTGAGCCGTCTGGGCCAACTACTAACCTCAAAACCTGGTCATTATTCGCTTTATTAATCGCCAGGTACATTCCGGCTCGTAACGGCCCAACTGTATGCATAGCTTTTGCTGCCGTTTGTGTCATTTTCCAAATACTGAGACTGTTCGGGCTGGCATCTTCCAACAAATAATAAGGAACTACTTTATAAGTCACGCTCATATTATTTGCCTTTCCTGTTAGCGATGCGGATCCATCGGGCATGTCTTTAACATTTACGCCTGTAAAAGTCAACGTATCATTAACTTTAATTTCCTGGTTGGCATACCTGGGCTGAGGCAGCCCGGTTTTTTTATTTTCGTAATAAAGCGCGAATGGTGATTTAGCCATAATTTCGTCTCTGCTGGTGCGGGTCACACCTGATATACCATTCTCTGTCACGCCAGCATAATACAAATCGTTTTTATCGTGCATATTGATGATTATATAGCTCCCTTGGGGTAAAATACTGCCGGCGCTTAATAGTGTCACCCATTGGAAATAAGTAGCTCCATCAGCGATGACAGATTCCTTAGTAGTATCTTTTCCCTGGTAATCATAAATGAGCCTGCCTGTTTTTATCACATTATCCAATTTAAATGTGGTTATAAAACTTCCATCAGGCATTTTTTGAATTTTGGATTCAGATATCACTTTTGGTGGTTTATTTGCTGAATGAAGATTTTTTATGCCCTGTGGCATTGTACTACCCAATATCGTCCCTTTCATGACACCATTAACCGACTTAACGGCTAAATATTCGCTGTTGTATAACCTGATACCATCTGCCGTGTGTGCCTCAACTGCCATAAGCGGGTAGTGCCACACTGAACCAAAACCGTCCAGGTAACCAATGTATTCTAAAGTTATCCCGCCGCCGTCGGTTGACTTAGCACTAACTAAGTCTGGATAATAATTATCCAGATCGGAAAAATTCCATAAGTACGTACCTTGACTTTGGCTCTGCATTGGCAAATACGGATCAGCAGTAATTGATTTGGGAACATCGGAATAATTTGTAGGCTTAGCGCTTACAGCCACGCTATTAGGTACACCGGCCGAAATTTGATTCATAAAGTTCTCATAATAATCATAAAATGGCCATACTGCCCGGAAATAATCCCTGCTGTGAGGCACGAATTGTGCCAAGGTGCCACCCTGGAACCCATCATCCTGCACCAGCATGTACCGGCAATCGTTTTTATTTTTTGAATTAACAGCCAGATAGAAACCGGGCGGCACACTTGAGCCCTTAGAATCTACTAAATTTAATGCGTTTATCAGGCCGGGGGCATTCGACCTCGCTGCGGCAGTGTCAGTACCTGTAAAAAGAAAATATATTTTATAAACCGCGCTAACACCATGCACTTTGCAAGCGAGTACCTTAAACCCGCTGGCGTCTTTTTTCACGGCGGGATCTGTCATACCACCTAATGCCGTATTTTCATTATAATTTTTACCGGCAGTATTAAACATAACGCCAACCTTGTGCGTCATGAAATAATCCCAATACGGGTACATCGCCCTTAACCGCATGCCGTTAGTTGGTGGTACTATTACCGACTGGACCCCAAAATTTTTTTTAGGCCACGGCGTAACAATGATACATTCCGTGTTGGTTTGTACATCAACGCCAACGGCGCTTCCACCCACGTTTGAGGTTGGCGATTCGGCCACCTTAATGTCGTGGTTTGTTTTATTGACCGTTTCCTGGTTAGTATCTATCGCCAAATAAGATTGATACAATTTATAGGTTTTATCCCTCCCATCCTGTTTAAGGTGGAATCCCGAACTTCCGTCAGGAAGTGTTATTGATCCGAAATCAGTTATGTTGGGGCCCCGCTTGTATACCGGGCCATGGATGTTAGGCTGCGGCGCGGGAGCAGCCTGGGCGTTAGTCGCAGCCTGGTTATTAGGTGACACCGGTTTATAATTGGGGTCGCAGTCAACCATTTCGCAATTTGCTATGGCATCCTCAATATAGAGACTATAGTTAAGAAACTCTTTTTTTACCTGTATAGCGAATATCACCCTGTTAGCATTACCAGCTTTTACGCTTTTTATTTTTTTAATTACGCCGGTAGCACCTGCAAACTTTGCGCCTATACCTTTGGGTAATGTATTTGTATTGCCTGGATTAAGGCCAGGCGTAAAATCGCTGAACGTTACATATTGGAAATCGCCATTCGGGCCTGTTCCTTTGGTTAGCTTGATGGTATCGCCAACTTTATAAGTTTTGCCATTGGATGCTTTGTAGTCATCAAGCTTTTTTCCAAAAATCTGTGCTGAACTAATTATGGGCAGGCAACAAAAAAACAATAATATGATTCTCATAATAAAGGTTTGGGCTTAAAAGGGTTAAGTACGAATTTACTTTTTAAAAGTAAAAAAAAGCATTAAAAAAATAGCAATGATAAAAATTTTTGCGACACATAAAATAGAGTGTACATAACTACGCAATATCCTGGACCCTGCCGGGGTAAAATCAACTTTAAGCACCCTTCATATCTCTTTCCACCCAATGTTAGTAAGTTAGCACATTTGCGCAGCAGGATTTAGCTGAAAATTATATTTTTGCTGAAACGCATTCATAAACCCTTGATTGATCTGAATAAAAAATGGCAGGAGCAGTAGATTACAGTGAAGATAGTATCCGGTCGCTCGACTGGAAGGAACATATACGCCTTAGGCCGGGAATGTATATCGGTAAGCTGGGCGATGGCTCGGCTTATGACGATGGCATTTATGTGCTGCTGAAGGAGATCATCGATAACTCCATCGATGAGTTTGTGATGGGTGCGGGTAAAACTATCGAGATCAATATGAGCGACCATAAGGTTACCGTGCGTGATTATGGCCGCGGCATCCCTTTGGGGAAAGTGATCGACTGCGTATCCAAGATCAATACCGGTGGTAAATATGACAGCAAGGCTTTCCAGAAATCGGTGGGGCTGAACGGGGTTGGTACCAAGGCGGTTAACGCGCTTTCCAATTCGTTCGTCGTACAATCCTACCGCGACGGGCGCACCAAGATAGCCGAATTTGCCAAAGGCGAGTTGCTAAGGGATGAACCGGAAAAAGAAACTTCGCAACGCAATGGTACGGCCATCAACTTTTTCCCTGACGACAGTATCTTCAGGCATTATCATTTTATACCCGAGTTTGTTGAGAATATGATCTGGAACTATGTGTTCCTTAACTCGGGCCTTACCATCAATTTTAACGGGCAAAAATTCTTTTCGGAACGCGGTCTTTATGACCTGCTTACCCGCAACGCAGATACCGAAACCATACGCTATCCCATTATCCATTTAAAGGGCGAGGATATCGAAATAGCCATGACCCATGGGCAGCAATACGGCGAGGAATATTATTCGTTTGTGAACGGGCAGAATACCACACAGGGCGGTACACATCAGGCGGCCTTCCGCGAAGCGGTGGTAAAAACCATCCGCGAGTTTTATAAAAAGGAATTTGACGCATCGGATGTGCGGGCATCTATTATATCGGCTATCGCGATAAAAGTGCAGGAGCCGGTTTTTGAATCGCAAACCAAAACCAAACTGGGCTCACAGAATGTGGGACCGGATGGGCCTTCGGTTCGCGGGTTTATTAACGACTTTGTAAAGAAGGAGCTGGATAATTACCTGCATAAAAATCCCTCAACTGCTGATGCTTTGTTGAAACGCATACTGCAGTCGGAACGCGAGCGCAAAGATATTGCCGGTATCAAAAAACTGGCTAATGAGCGCGCAAAAAAAGCATCGCTGCATAACCGTAAACTGCGCGACTGCAAGCTGCATTTTGAAGATAATCATGAGCGCAAGCAGGATACCACGTTGTTTATCACCGAGGGCGACTCAGCAAGCGGATCGATCACTAAATCGCGCGATGTGCAAACCCAGGCGGTTTTCAGCCTGAAAGGTAAGCCGTTAAATTGCTACGGGCTGACCAAAAAGGTGGTTTACGAGAACGAGGAGTTTAACCTGCTGCAGCACGCTTTGAATATCGAGGACGGCCTGGATGGATTGCGCTATAATAATATTGTGATCGCTACCGATGCTGATGTGGATGGTATGCACATCCGCCTGCTGATGATGACCTTCTTCCTGCAGTTCTTCCCCGACCTGGTAAAAGCCGGGCATATTTTTATCCTGCAAACGCCGCTGTTCAGAGTGCGGAACAAAAAGGAAACTATTTATTGCTACAGCGACGAGGAAAGACGAAACGCTATTTCCAAATTAGGCTCAAAACCAGAGATCACCCGGTTTAAGGGATTGGGTGAGATATCGCCGGATGAGTTTGGTTTGTTTATTGGTAAGGATATTCGTCTCGACCCGGTTATTTTGAAGGACGCCAACATCAAGGGACTGCTGGAATACTTTATGGGTAAAAATACACCCGCCCGTCAACAGCATATTGTAGGCAATTTAAGGGTGGAGAAGGATGATGAAAGCATTAACCCTACAATAGCGGATGATGAGTTGCCGCTGGCGGGATAGACCGTTGATTTGCGTGATTTAGGGATTTCTTTGATTGAATTGCGCAGGAAAATCCTTATCTTGTATCCCCCAATTCAGCGGGAGATATAAAAATGACAAACCACGAGATCAAAATAAACTTTAAAGAATATGCTTCTGTAGATGAGCTGGATAAGGCGGATAAAGAACTTTGCCTGGAGTCGGTTAAGGCGCTTGCCAATTCCCATTCGCCTTATTCAAAATTCCGTGTAGGCGTGGCAATGCGCCTGCAAAGCGGCAAACTCATCTATGCCAGTAACCAGGAAAATGTGGCCTACCCTTCCGGCCTGTGTGCCGAACGTGTGGCGCTTTTTTACTGGGGCGCCAATCACCCGGATGATCCCATCGAGAGCATGGCGATAACCGCCCGCTCTGATGAATTTCAGTTATCAAAACCAGTTACCTCCTGCGGGGCCTGTTTGCAGGTATTGGCCGAATACGAGAAAAAACAAGATCAACCCATAAAAATGCTGCTTTATTGCCAAAGCGGACCTGTTTGGACGGCTACCGGCATTGAAAGTTTTTTACCATTTTTGTTTTTTGAGGACCGCTTAAATAAATAACCTATGAAATTGAAATTAACCCTGCTGTTCATTGCATTTACCTTTAGTGCAGGGGTATTTGCACAAAGCGGCTTCCCTTTTGCTAACGAGATACGCGCCTTTAAACACCAGGACAGCCTGAGTTTCCCAAAACCCGACGGTATCTTATTTATCGGCAGCTCGTCTATCCGAAAATGGACAGACCTGCAGCAGCGTTTCCCGGATAAACCGATCATCCGCCGCGGTGTGGGTGGCTGCGAGCTTTCGCAATTGGTTAAGTATTACACGCCTTATATCCTGTTCCCTTATCATCCGCGAAAAATATTTATTTATGCCGGCGAGAATGATATCGCCGCAGGCGAAACGGCCGATTCGGTATTTACCAATTTAAAACAGCTGTGGGCAATAATCCATACACAACTGCCAGATGCGAAGATCTATTATATGTCGATCAAAGCAAGTCCTGTCAGGGCAAAGTATCGTAGCATAGTTGATAAAGCCAACCAGGATATAGAAGGCTACTTAGCCGGTAAACCCAACACACTGTTTATCGATATGAATACGTCGATCTTTAAAGGAAATACTACGATGCCGGATTCCGTACTATTTGAGAAAGATTACCTGCATCTGAACAGCAGCGGTTATGACCGCTGGCAAAAAGTGTTGGAACCCTATGTAAATTAAGAAAGGCCCCGGATACCCCGGAGCCCTTTCAAACAAAAACAAAAATAATCACTATTTAAATGAGGAATCAACCTTCGTAATCTTCCATCCGTTGCCTACTTTTTGAGTGGTGATCACATCCGTACGGGTGAAGTCAGGATAGGTCATTACAACCTTAGTCACTTTTACGTCATCACTATCCTGTATAACAGATTTAGCGCACTTGCAATCCTGCTCTACATTTTCTCCTGATTTTAAAGAGCCAATCAGTTCTTCTTTGTTTAGGGTATTCACCCTGCCTCCGCGGATCATATTAAACTGTACGCCATCAGCAATTGCATCCTCTACCCCGGCTATTTTTCCGTGAACAACCGCATTCATATATGTATCGACCGCGTCGCTCTTGTCTGCCTTTTTGTGATTAACCCCTGCTGCATTGGTAATGTTGCAAACCAGCAATAGTGCCAGTCCCATCATCATTGATTTTAACGTTTTCATAATTATTGATATTAAGTTTGTGAATTGATTACATCTATAAGATGCCATGAAATCCATTTTCGTTACAAGCAAAAGCCGCGATTTGAATGATTTAACAAACATTTAACATTTGCTGGCGCAGTTAACATATTTTGAAGGTATTGACTAATTTTACCTGCCATGGTTGAGTTTACAACAACAATTTTACAGTTTGCCGAGCAGGGAGAAAAAACCGGCTGGAGCTACATCGAGATACCTGCCGACCTGGCGCAGCAGATGAAACCCGGCAATAAAAAATCGTTCCGCGTAAAAGGCATGCTGGATGGATTGGCAGTTAGTGGAATGGCTCTAATTCCTATGGGCGAGGGCAATTTTATTATGGCGCTCAAAGCGGAAGTAAGAAAAGGCATTCATAAAAATGCAGGCGCCATGCTGCAGGTAAAACTGGAAGAAGACAAGGATTTTAAAGTAGAGATGCCTGATGACCTGAAAGAGTGTTTTGATTTTGAACCCGGTACCTGGGATTTTTTTAACAGTCTGCCCAAATCACACCGGGAGTATTTTATCAGGTGGATCAATGAGGCTAAAACTGCCGAGACCCGTGCCAAACGGATCGTGAATACGGTTAATGCGATGCTGAGGAAATGGCGTTATAATGTGATGTTGCGGGAGATGAGGAAGGAGGGGTGATGTGCGGATGTGCAGATTTTAGATGTGCAGATGATGAATTATTATTACAATTTGCGCTTTTTAGGGTCTTGTCGATTATCAAAAAGTGAAACAATCTCAATATAGTCTTTTTTTATTTTGAAAAAGATAGAAGTTTGGGGGGATGCAACGCAACGGCGTACTTGTTTGGTCTTAATGAAAACAGGGAATTGTTCAGGTGAGTTTTGAATCCTTGATACGGTATGATTTATTTCTGCTATAACTCTTTGTGCTATTTCTTCACTCCACTCTTCATATAAATAATCTAAAAGTTTGGCATACTCTTCTACTGCTCTATCAGTCCATTTTAAAACATTAGCCATTTTTCTTTGCTCGCAGATGTTTTAATTTTTCTTCCATGTAAGCCATAACATCTTCATGTGAATGCACGCGCCCAGCCTCTCCATCGGCCAGACCTGCCTTTATTCCTTCAACCGCATCTTGAGGAAGGTCAGCCCAATCATCGTCTACTTCAACTTCATATTTTAAACCCATGCGGGTCAATACAGCCTGTAATTCCGATAAGTCTTTTTCTTTATCTATTTCTATCGTCAACGTTGTCATATTCAAATTTACTAAAATAATAGGTTTAAAACTCTTAGATATGTTCAAAAAATCTGCCAATGCAAAATCTACACATCTGCATAGAATCTTTATATTTACCCATCTATATTTTTTAGTTAAGAATGAGTGAAGATCTGAGCAATAACGATACTCCTGAAAACAACCAAGACGATAAATTACACAATGTAACCTCCCTCGGCGGGCTATATGAAAACTGGTTCCTGGATTATGCCTCTTACGTAATTCTCGATCGGGCAGTGCCGCATTTGCACGATGGTTTAAAGCCCGTACAGCGCCGGATACTACACTCGCTAAAAGAAATGGACGACGGGCGCTTTAACAAGGCCGCCAACGTGATCGGTAATACCATGAAGTACCACCCGCATGGGGATGCTTCCATCGGTGACGCCATGGTACAGATAGGGCAAAAGAATTTGCTGATCGATTGCCAGGGTAACTGGGGCGACCCGATCACCGGCGACTCGGCTGCTGCCCCGCGTTATATCGAGGCCCGCTTATCCAAATTTGCACTTGAAGTTGTTTTTAACCCCGATACCACCGAATGGCAGGCCAGTTATGATGGCCGTAATAAAGAGCCTATCACATTGCCGGTGAAGTTCCCGCTATTACTGGCGCAGGGAGCCGAAGGTATCGCCGTAGGTTTGGCAACCAAAATATTACCGCACAATTTTGTTGAGCTGCTGGATGCATCCATCGCGGTGCTGAATAACGTCACCCCCAATTTATTGCCCGACTTCCCGACAGGTGGTATGGCTGATTGCGCCATGTATAATGACGGTCAGCGGGGTGGTAGGGTGCGTATCCGCGCCAAGATAATGGAGCGCGACAAAAAGACACTGGCAATTACTGAAATACCATTCGGTACCACAACCGGCAGTTTGATCGATAGCGTGATATCGGCCAATGATAAGGGTAAGATCAAGATCAAAAAGATCGAGGATAATACCGCGCAGAATGTCGAGATCATCATTCACCTGGCGCCCGGTATATCGCCTGATGTGACCATCGATGCCTTGTATGCCTTTACGGATTGCGAAGTGTCCGTATCGCCCAATACCTGCGTGATACAGAACGATAAGCCGAGGTTCATGAGTGTGAACGATATGCTGACCGAGAGCACGCATTATACCAAGGAATTGCTGAAGCAGGAACTGCAGATCAAGCTGAAGGAATTGATGGAGAAGATATTTTTCAGCTCGTTGCTGAAAATATTTATCCAGGAGGGGATGTATAAGCATGCTGACTATGAAGGTGCGGGGAACTTTGAAAGCGTGGTGGAGGTACTGAACAATTTATTTGCACCGTTCTTCCCGCAATTCTACCGCGAGATATTGCCCGAGGATTATAAAAGGCTGATCGATAAACCGATGAGCAGCATCACCCGTTTTGACGTGAAGAAGGCAGATGAGCAAATGAAGGCGCTGGAGGCGGAGATAAAAGAAGTAAAACATCATTTGAAGCACCTGAACGACTATGCCATTGCCTGGTTCCAGAAATTGAAGGACAAATATGGCAAGGGCCGCGAACGCAAAACTGAGCTGCGGACATTCGACAAGGTGGAAGCCGCCCAGGTAGCACTCGCCAATGTGAAACTGTATGTGAACCGCGAGGATGGCTTTATAGGTACCGGCTTAAAGAAGGACGAATTTGTGGGCGACTGCTCTGATATTGACGAGATCATTGTTTTCCGCGCTGATGGCAAATGTATCATCACCAAGGTTCAGGATAAAGTATTTGTCGGCAAGGAGATCATCCATGTGGCGGTATTTAAAAAGAACGACGAGCGCACCGTTTATAACCTGATCTATAAGGACGGGCAAAGCGGCACCAGTTATATCAAACGTTTCTCGGTAGTAGGAGTTACCCGCGATAAGGAATATGATCTGACAAAAGGCTCGAAAGGCTCAAGGGTGCTATACTTTTCCGCTAATCCGAACGGCGAGGCCGAAGTGGTTACCGTGCAGTTAAAACCACATAGCAAGCTTAAAAAACTACAGTTTGACGAGGATTTTGCGAGCCTGGCTATCAAGGGGCGCGCTTCGATTGGTAATATCATTACCAAATACCCGGTTAAAAAGATCCTGCTGAAAAGCAAGGGCGTATCCACATTGGCCGGGCGAAAAATATGGTATGACGATATCCTGAAACGTTTGAATGCCGATAGTCGCGGAAAATATTTGGGCGAGTTTGATGGCGACGACCGCGTACTCACTGTATTGGCCAACGGTACTTATGAGCTGACCAGCTTCGACCTCAATAATCATTTTGATGATAAGATGATCCTCATCGAAAAGTACAATCCCGAAAAGGTGTATTCGGTGGTGCATATCGATGGGAAATCGAAAAATTATATGGTGAAACGGTTTATGTTCGAGAACACCTCGCTTGGCAAGCAAACGAGTATCATCAGTGATGAAAGCGGCTCTAAAATGGTGCTGATATCAGGCGCGGCGCAACCTGTGCTGAAAGTAGAGCAATTGAAAGGCAAGGTTGAAGTACCTGAGGTGCTGGAGGTCGATCTTTCAACCCTTATTGATGTAAAAGGGATGAAAGCTATGGGCAACCGCCTGTCGCAGCATACGGTAAAATCAATTGAGCTGATCGCCGAGATCAACCCGGTGGTTGAGGAGCCAGAAGAAGAACCCGAAATTGAAACGGAAGAGCAACCAATAACGCCGGAAGAACCGCCAATCGAACCAGTGCAATCAGAAGAAAAATCAGTGGAATCAAAGCCTGAATCGGTGGAATCACCCCCAAAATCAGTGGAATCTCCTCCTAAAAAAATAGACTTTGAGATCACCAATCCTAATGATATTGAAATAGACGATAAGGGGCAGCTGGGTTTGTTTTAGGCTAAGATGTGTGTTATTAAAATCTCACAGCTTGTCGTAAATATGCGCATTATAAATGACGCCCTGAACCATTTCTAACTCTCTTTCGATCGTTTTTGCATCATCATTGGTGTCGTTGTAATCTTTATATTCGATCAGGAGTGAGTACGTTATTTTCAGGTTGGCAATTTCCGCCAGGTGCAGGCCAGTTTCCGGGTACCTGAAGGGAAAATCCGGCATACTGTACTCCTCGTGGGTTTTTGGATGGATAGTATCCTTAAATCTTACTAAGGTCTCCTCCGTAAAGTTGGCCATTTCCTTATCATCAACGAATACTATAAAGTGCTTAAACTTTGTTTTAACGGGTAAATTACCCACATTTTCAAGGGTAATCTTTAAACGCCCCCCGAAATATTGCGTGGTCAGGTCGAGTGGGATAGGTTTTGTTGGGTCGATCACCACATCTTCGTTATGCACTAACCAATACACCATGGCGCTCATCTTTACAAACCCCTGGTTGATCAATTTAAATTGATCCTGCGTAAGCTTAAGCTGCGTTTGGAACTCCTCTGCTGATATTTTCAGCTGCTCATTAAACTGTTTACTGGATATTCTCAATTGCACAAACGCAATGATCACACCAATGGAGGACAATATGGTGGCCAGCGATACCAGCCATTGTAACCAGGCGGGAAGTGTTTCCATGGCTTTCGTTTTAGTAAACTAAATTACTAAATCAGTTAAACAATGGGTATACTTTATTTAAATAAATCCGGCATTTTGTTGGTGACAACACAACAAAGGCGAGGACCAAGAAGAAAATTAATATGTCAAAGAACGTTTTGGTTAGTTATCGCAACTAATCAGCCTCACCTAATTCCTCTCCAACCGCGTGCCGCCTTAGCTTTAGCGGTGACGCAAGGAGAGGACTTTAAGAAGTTGGAGGTTTATATACAAATTTACGCAACCTGTTTGAGGAAAGTACTGACACTGTTTTGTCAGTACGTCAATAGTTAAAAAATTTAACTATTGATACCGTTCCAAAGTGTTCCACATCTAAAAAATGGAACGCCCTGAAAAGTGGACACAGCCTTCAAGAAAGATATAAAACAAAAAACGGCAGGATAATTAAATACTGCCGTTCGTTTATTTTGAATGCTTAATAAATTAAGCGATCGCTTTTGCGTATAGTTCAGAAACGTGGTTCCAGTTGATCACGTTCCAGATAGCTGCCAGGTAATCCGGGCGGCGGTTCTGATATTTCAGATAATATGCGTGTTCCCAAACATCAATACCTAAAACCGGGGTGCCTTTTACTTCAGCAATATCCATCAGCGGATTATCCTGGTTTGGTGTAGAGGTTACAGCTAATTTTTTATCCGGGGTAACGATCAGCCATGCCCAGCCCGATCCAAAACGGGTAGCGCCTGCTTCTGATACTTTAGTTTTAAAATCGGCGAATGAACCAAATGTGCTTTTTATCGCGTCAGCTAAAGCGCCTGTTGGCTCGCCACCACCGCTCGGCGAAAGCAGTGTCCAAAACATGGTGTGGTTATAATGACCACCGCCATTGTTGCGAACTGCCGCCGGGAATTTGGAGATGTTTTTTATAATGTCGTCAATGCTGTCGTTTGCTTCTGGTTTACCTTCCAAAGCCTTGTTTAAATTGGTAACATAAGCCTGGTGGTGTTTGCCGTGGTGGATCTCCATCGTCAGCTTATCAATGTGGGGTTCCAATGCATCTGTAGCGTAGGATAACGCCGGTAGTGTGAATGCCATAATGTTTATTTTTAAAAGGTTAAAGATCGTTGTGTCTTTGCAAATATAAAGGTATGAGGTTGATATTTGTTCTTATAAATGTCAAAGTTTTTTGAGGCGGCTGAAGCCGCTGGACCATAGGCGATAGTCCATAGCCCATGGTTGTATCGCGAACATTGATATTCGCTTTTATTGCCATGGTCCATGGACTATTATCCATGAACTAATTCACCGCTTACTCTTAAAAAAATCCTTTATCAGTTCCGAACATTCATTTTCGCGGATACCGCCGGTGATGAGTGTTTTGGGGTGCGTTATTTTTTGGTTGATCCGGCCAAAGCCCATGCGGGTATCATAAGCGCCGAACACTATTTTACTCAC
>Ga0206976_1146_pt1 | contig 22150 bp, 18 predicted proteins | sample Alteio_BWOrgHeat_82_FD_152926 | JGI IMG/M metagenome (GOLD analysis project Ga0206976, IMG submission 152926) | Enriched cells from forest soil in Barre Woods Harvard Forest LTER site, Petersham, Massachusetts, United States -... | ecosystem: Environmental > Terrestrial > Soil > Temperate forest >... | reverse complement strand
CAAAAAGTGATTGTTCGAGCCACTACAAATGGGGCGACGACTGTTACGGCTGGAATTACATCGATACGGATGCTTTATCAGTAAAGCAGGAATTAATGCCGCCGGATACTGCCGAACAATTGCACTATCACGAAAATGCCACCCAGGTGTTCTTTATTTTGAAAGGCAGGGCCACTTTTACCATAGACGGAGTTGAAAGTATTTTGAAACCCGAGCAAGGAATTGAGATCAAGCCGGGTCAAAAACATTTTATCAGCAATAAGGAACAAAGCGACCTGGAATTTATTTTATACTCATCACCATCAACAAAAAATGACAGGATCAATCTCTAAAATAAAGGCAGGCATTATTGGCGGGGCTGGTTATACCGGCGGCGAAATGCTGCGGGTATTGATCAACCACCCTAATGTGGAGATCGCTTTTGTACAAAGCACCAGCAATGGCGGTAATTATGTGCACGAGGTACATACCGACCTTTTGGGTGATACCGAATTGAAATTTGTAAGCGAATTATCGACTGATATTGATGTATTGTTTCTGTGCGTAGGACACGGTGATGCCAGGAAGTTTTTGGAAGCAAATGATATTCCTGATTCTGTAAAAATTATTGATTTAAGCCAGGATTTCAGATTAGCTAAAGGCTCAAAGCTGAAAGCTAAAAGCTTTGTTTATGGTCTACCCGAGTTAAATCGAAATGCGATAAAGAATGCACAGAACATTGCCAATCCGGGTTGTTTTGCAACCTGTTTGGAATTAGGATTATTGCCGCTTGCTGCTAAAGGTTTATTGAATAGCGAAGTACATATAACAGGTACAACCGGCTCAACCGGTGCAGGGCAAAGCCCGTCGGCTACCACCCACTTTACATGGAGAAACGACAACCTTTCCATCTACAAGGCTTTTGAACATCAGCATTTAAATGAGGTGGGAGAATCGTTAAATCAACTTCAACCAGGCTTCGGGCAGGCCATTAATTTTGTACCCTATCGTGGCGATTATACCCGTGGTATCATCGCGTCAATTTATATGGATTGCGAGCTATCAGGCGATGAAGCTTTAAAGCTATATCAGGATTATTATGCCGCGCATCCGTTTACTTATGTGACAAGCAAAAATATCGACCTCAAACAGGTGGTGAACACTAACAAGTGCATTATACAAGTTGCAAAACATGGCAATAAATTACTAATTACCAGCATTATAGACAATTTACTTAAAGGGGCATCGGGCCAGGCGGTACAGAATATGAATTTGCTGTTCGGCCTTGATGAAACAGCAGGTTTAAAACTAAAAGCAACTGCGTTTTAGGTGAAAGCCAAAGGCTGAAAGACTAAAGCTTTGTAATAAGAATAGAGAATTAATAAAATTATAACCGGGAAAGAAAAGCTTTTTGCTTTACGCTTTCCGCATTCAGCTAAAAGAATGAAACTATTTGATGTATATCCTATCAATCCCATCAACATTGTAAAAGGTGTTGGGAGTTTGGTTTATGACGACAAGGGAACTGAGTACCTTGATCTTTACGGTGGTCATGCCGTTATTTCTATCGGTCATACCAATCCTCATTATGTACAGCGATTAGAGGATCAATTACATCAGATCGGTTTTTATTCTAATTCCATAGAGATCCCTTTGCAAAAGGAATTGGCCGAAAAGCTGGGTAAGGTTTCAGGCAAAGAGGATTACCAGTTATTCCTGTGCAACTCGGGTGCCGAAGCAAATGAGAATGCCCTTAAGCTGGCCTCTTTTTATAATGGAAAAAAGAAAGTGATCGCCTTTAAAGGCGCTTTTCATGGCCGCACATCGTTGGCAGTAGCTGCTACAGATAATCCAAAGATTGTTGCCCCGGTTAACGAAACTGATAATGTGATCTTCCTGCCCTGGTGCGATGAGCAGGCTTTGGAACAAGCTTTTACTGCTAATGAAATATCTTCTGTAATTATTGAAGGCATACAAGGCGTTGGCGGGATACAGGTTGCCAGCTTTAGTTTTTTACAGAAGATCAGGTCGCTTTGCGATCAATATAATGCGGTGTTTATTGCCGATTCGGTACAGTGTGGATACGGGCGTACAGGCAAATTCTTTTCGCATGATTTTGCGGGCGTAAATGCTGACATTTACAGTATGGCCAAAGGCATGGGTAATGGCTTTCCTATCGGGGGGATCATTATTTCGCCAAAAATACAGCCTGCTTATGGTATGCTGGGAACTACTTTTGGAGGAAATCACCTGGCTTGTGCAGCAGGTTTAGCCGTATTGGAAGTGATGGAACGCGATAACCTGATGCAAAATGCAGCAGAAGTTGGGGCATATTTAATCGACGAAATCAAAAAATTTGAGCAGGTAAAAGAAGTGCGTGGACGTGGGTTAATGATCGGCATCGAACTACCTGCGGAATTAGCTAATGCGCGGAAGGATCTGTTGTTCAAGCACCATATTTTTACCGGTGAGGCCAAACCAAACGTGATACGTCTGTTACCTGCTTTAAATTTGACTAAAGCACATGCCGACAGATTTTTGGAAGCATTTGCGACAGTATTGAATCATCAATTTATATAAATCTTCGAAAGGAAGCCTGACCAAACATGAAACTTTTCTCTTCCGTTAACGACGTAACCGATCTGAATGCACTTGTTGCAGAGGCTTTGCAGTTAAAGCAAAACCCGTACGCGCATCAGCAGTTGGGTAAAAACAAAACATTGGGTTTGGTATTTTTAAATCCAAGTTTACGGACACGTATGAGCACCCAGAAAGCAGGCCTTAACCTCGGCATGAATGTGATGGTGCTCAATATGGACAAAGAGGGCTGGGCTTTAGAACTCCAGGACGGCGCTATCATGAATGGCAATACTGTAGAGCATATCCGTGAAGCGGCGGCTGTGATGGGGCAATACGCCGATATCATTGGCGTGCGCTCATTTCCGGGCTTGAAAGATCGTAACGATGATTATAGTGAGAACATCTTCAACAAGTTTGTAAAGTATTGTGGCGTTCCGGTAGTTAGTTTGGAGTCGGCAACCCGTCACCCCTTACAAAGTTTGGCTGACCTGGTGACTATTCAAGAATTAAAAACCAAAGCACGCCCCAAAGTAGTATTGACCTGGGCACCGCATGTGAAAGCATTGCCGCAGGCAGTGCCTAATTCTTTTGCCGAGTGGATGTGTAAGGCAGATGTTGATTTTACCATAGCCCATCCAAAAGGTTATGAACTTTGCACCGACTTTACCCAAGGCGCAACCATAACCAGCAACCAGGATGAAGCTTTGGCCGGGGCCGATTTTATCTACGTAAAAAATTGGTCAGCCTATGAGCCTTACGGGAAAGTTTTTGGGGGCAATGAGGATTGGATGCTGACCAATGCTAAACTGAAAAATACCAATAATGCTAAAGTGATGCATTGCCTGCCAGTCCGCCGTAACGTAGAGTTATCCGATGAAATACTGGACGGTGAAAATTCCATTGTGATCCATGAAGCAGGCAACCGGGTTTGGGCAGCACAGGCAGTGTTGAAGAGGATGCTGGAGTCAGTTGATTGAGCTAAGTGGTTGATTGAGTTGAAAAATTTAAAACTATATTTAACTTACTAACTAATCAACCGATGTATATCCCATCTTTTAATAAGATCACTGATAAGCAAGAAGCCATCAGCTTTATGCAGCGGTATAGCTTTGCGACTATCGTTACTGCAATAAATGGTATCCCCGAAGCTACACACCTCCCTTTTCTGGTGAAACAGGAAAATGATAAAGTATTTCTATTATCTCATTTCGCCAAAGCCAATCCGCAATCTGCCCAAATAATTGATAATATATCATTGGTTATTTTTACCGAGCCACATGCTTACATCTCTCCCAAACATTACGAGAAGGAAGAAAGTGTGCCTACCTGGAATTACATCGCCATACACGCTTATGGCAAAGCCGTGATAATTGAGGAAGAAGATAAAAAAGCAGAATTATTAAAACATACCATTGAGTTTTATGATGCCGGGTATATACAGCAATGGCAGAACTTATCTGATCATTACAAGTCAAAAATGATGAAAGGCATAGTCGCTTTTGAAATTGAGGTGACCGATCTGCAGGCCAAAAAGAAACTAAGCCAGAACAGGAGCGAAATTGAACGGGAAAATATCATCAATTCTTTAAGTGAGAGCATGGATGTTAATGAACGTGAGATCGCTGCTTACATGAATAAGTCAAAGCATTAACACTACTCGCTGACTTCAGACTCCCTACTTCGATATCGGGTCCGTCGTCCTAGTTTCAGTATTAAAAAATCGTACAATGAGGCGGTTATCAGTGTTTCTGCTGAAATATTTAATTGCCCAACTCACCAATACACTTACTTTATTTGAAAAGCCCACCAGCGACATCAGGTGGACGAACATCCATAACAACCAGGCCGGGTAACCGTGAAAATGCAGCTTCCATATATCGGCTACCGCCTTGTACTGGCCAATGGTAGCCAATGAACCCTTGTCGAAATATTTAAAAGGCTCCGTCGGTTCTTCGTTTACAATATGCATGATATTTTTAGCCAGGTGCTGGCCTGTTTGAATAGCCCCTTGGGCCATACCCGGCAACCCATTTGGGGTCTCAGGAGTGATCATGGCAGATACATCGCCGATCGCAAATATATTTTGGTAACCCACTACCCTATTGATGTCGTCGGTTTGTATCCTTCCGCCTCTGGCGATGGTGCCTTCAGCAATACCTCCGGGTACTTCGCCCATTACACCTGCCGCCCAGAAAACATTACGGGTTTGTATCACCTTGCCATCGTCTATCTTTAACTCATAACCATCGTAGCTCTGCACATGAACACCGTTATAAATAACCACGCCCATCGCAATCAAAGCCTTTTTTGCTTCGGTTGAAGCACTTGCAGACATGGCCCCGAGGACCACAGGTTTACCTTCAACCAGGTAAACCTTCATATCTTCCTGGCAAAGTGAGGGATAGTCCTTGCACAAAATATTATTGCGCATTTCAGCCAAAGCACCGGAAAGCTCCACTCCTGTTGGACCGCCACCAACAACCACGAAGGTGAGTAATGCTTCGCGCTCATCCGTGTCTTTTTCAATAACGGCCTTTTCCAGGTTCTGTAGCATAAAACTGCGGATGTTGAGCGCCTCGGCAACGTTTTTCATCGGCATGGTAAAATGCTCAATTTCCTTATTGCCGAAAAAGTTGGTATTGGCACCGGTAGCAATCACTAAATAGTCATACGCTATTTCGCCTATATCGGTGGTAACGGTATTTTTTTCAGGGTTGATTTTCTGTACATCAGCCAGGTTAAAAGAAAAATTTTTTTGACCGGTAAATATCCGCCTGAACGGAAATGCAATAGAATCGGCTTCAATGTAACCCATTGCCACCTGGTAAAGCAAAGGCTGAAAAGTATGGTAATTATGCTTATCGAGCATTAATACTTCCACAGGTTTATTCTTTAATTTTTTTGCGAGGTTGATGCCCCCAAAGCCCCCGCCGATAATAACAACGCGTGGCATTCCTGTAGTTTTTCCCAAATCCATAAGTAAATGTTACCCTAAACTTTTCGCCGCAAAATAGTGATAAAACCTGTTTCGATTGCAATTTTAAACCGCGTTTACTGCAAGTATGTTTTTAAATTGACATCATTTATAGCCAATAAATACTACCTAATTGCTATTTTTAGCCTGTTAACCAAAAAATATTGTGACTAAAAAGCTTCATATCATCAAGATCGGCGGGAATGTAATTGACAATTCGGAAAACTTATATCATTTTCTGAAGGATTTTACTGCGCTTGATGGTTACAAAATATTGGTGCATGGTGGCGGCAAAGTAGCTACACAATTATCTGAAACGCTCGGCATCGAGCCAAAACTGGTTGATGGCCGGCGGATAACTGACATTGAAACTTTGCGCGTGGTGACGATGGTTTATGGCGGCCTCATTAATAAAAACATTGTGGCGCAATTGCAACGTTTTGGCAATAATGCCATCGGGCTTACCGGTGCCGATGGGAATTTCATCCGCACAAAAAAACGCCCGGTAAAAACAATTGATTATGGTTTTGTGGGTGATATTGACGAAAAATCGATCGACCCAAGTAGTATTGGCAAGTTAATGGAAGCAGGTTTCACCCCTGTTTTTTGCGCGATAACACACGATGGCGAGGGCCAGTTGTTGAACACCAATGCGGATACCATTGCCTCGGCACTGGCAGTAGCACTATCAAAATTATATGAAACCACTTTGATCTATTGCTTCGAAAAGAAGGGTGTATTGCAGGATATAAATGATGAAGATTCATTAATAAGGGAGATAGATCCCGCGCGGTACGAGGAATTAAAACAACAGCAAATTATTCACAGCGGTATGCTGCCGAAACTGGATAATGCCTTTACCGCTATAAACTGCGGGGTAAAAGCAGTAATTATTGGTCATTCTGACGACCTTGGGCAGATCAAACAAAAACAACCATTTGGTACACGTTTAAGTAATTAAAATGAGTAAACAACAAAACATAGCCATATTAGGCAGCGGTAATATCGGGCTGTCATTAGCCAAAGGGTTGGTTAAAGCAGGTATTTATCAGCCGGAGCAAATTATATTAACGCGGCGCAATGTGTCGGCTTTAACACAGCTGGCCGAAGAAGGCTATCAAATAACCGGCATTAATTCTGACGCGGTGAAACAAGCGGACATTGTGGTGTTAGCTGTTCTGCCTCAACAGCTCAACAAATTACTGTACGAGATCAAGCCGGTATTAAAAAAACTGAAACACCTGCTCATTTCAGTGGTTTCCGGTGTAACCTGCCACGATATCCGGCTTCAATCGGGCTCACAGGTCCAGGTAGTGCGCGCTATGCCTAATACCGCCATCGCAATCGGCCAATCCATGACCTGTATTGCTACAGATAATGCCTCTGCTGAAAATGTTGGTTTAGTAAAATCCCTTTTCGATACGGTTGGCGTAACCATACAGATCAACGAGGAACTAATGACTTCGGCTACGGCGCTTTGTGCCTGTGGCATCGCTTTCTTTTTACGTTCGATACGTGCCGCTTCACAGGGCGGAACCGAGATCGGTTTCCATGCCCAGGACGCCTTAAAAATGGCCGCGCAAACTGCCAAAGGTGCCGCAGACTTATTGTTACAATTATCCTCACACCCTGAACAGGAAATTGATAAGGTTACGTCACCAAAGGGCTGTACTATAGCAGGTTTGAACGAAATGGAGCATAATGGTTTTAGCTCAGCGATGATAAAAGGGATTAAAACTTCGGCAGAGAAAGCCGGTATTTTGTACGATAAAGAAAATTAGCCGGTATTTTAGATACCTGATCGGCTTGATATATTTTTAGCATATTCAATTTTAAGTTTACTCCAATGCGTAAAATTTTACCTTGTTTATTCTTAGTTATTTCATTTCATGGCGTTTTTGCTCAAACAACCAAAAAAAAGCCACTGGATAATTCAGTTTTTGATGGCTGGCAGAATGTCGCCAATGACCGGATAAGCGATGATGGTAAATGGATACTCTATGTAATAAAACCGCAACAAGGCGATGCCAACCTTGTAATTACAAGTGCCAAAAACACGGATAAATTTGAAATACCAAGAGCAGATACCGCGCGTTTCACTTCCGATTCGAAATTTGCGGTCTGCCTGATCAGGCCCTTTTATAAAGATATCCGCCAGGCAAAGATCAAAAAGAAAAAACCGGATGAGTTCCCAAAAGATACTTTAGGTATTATTACATTGGGCAGCAATTCTGTAACTAAAGTACCTTCCATACGTTCATTTAAAGTGGCCGAAAAAGCGCCGATTATTGCTTTTTTAGCTTCGTCTGATACACTGAAGAAACCAAAAGCAAGTGATACCTCCAAAAAAGCCGTGGCGGCTACGATAGCGCCGCCTGTAAAGGAAGGTGCCGACCTTACAGTAAAACAATTGCTTAACGGGAAGGAACGCACCTTTCACTTCGTAAGCGAGTACCAGTTAAGCAGGAATGGAAAATTGTTAGCTTACTCAGTTATTGCCCCAAAAAAATCAACGACTGTAATTTCGGGCTTATACATTTACGATATTGATAAAGACGATTTAAAACGCATCAGCACCGGTCGCGGTACTTACCACAACCTGGTATTTGACGAGGCTGGTAAACAATTGGCTTTCACTGCCGAAAAGAACCCTGAAAAAGCTTTGGTAAAACCATTTAAACTCTATTATTACAATAGCGGGAAAGATTCTGCTGAAGTGATTGCCGCGCAAAATTCCACAGGGATGTTTGCCAACTGGGCCGTAAGCGGTGATGGCAGGGTTTACTTTAGCAAAAAGGGCGGCAATCTTTATTTTGGCACCGCGCCTATCCCAAAACCGGCCGACACCACGATAGTTGATTTTGAAGTAGCCAAAGTGGATATATGGAATTATAAGGATGATTATCTGCAGCCTTACCAGCTAAAAAACCTGCAAACCGAACTTAAACGGAGCTACCTCGCTGTAATTAACCCGGCCGACGGCAACAAAAAGTTAATACAGCTGGGTGATAAAAATATTGAGAATATATCAGTGGCCGATAATAGTGACGCGCAATATGTTTTGGGCATAACAGATACAGGCGCACGTGTGCAATCGCAATGGGAAGGCGGAACGCAGGCGGCGGCATTTATCATCGACACCAAAACGGGCGACAGGAAACTGATCAATATCAGAAGCAGGGCTAACTACAGCATTTCGCCGGGTGGCAATTATATCACCTGGTTTGACGAAAAGGATCAGAACTGGTATAGCTACAGCATCGCCACAGGCAAAAAAACAGACCTGACCTCCAAAACCGGGGTTAAAATGGGCGATGAACTAAATGACGTGCCGGACAACCCTTCGCCTTATGGCTTAGCAGCGTGGACCGAAGGAGATAAAGCTGTATTGATCAATGACCGGTATGATATATGGAAGATAGACCCGGCAACCGGCAATGCGGTGAATTTCACAAATGGCATCGGCAGGAAAAACAAGCTTATTCTGCGTTATGTTCACATCGATCCCGAAAAGAAATTCATCCCCGCCAAACAAACATTGTGGCTGCTAACACAGAATGAGAATACTAAAGAATGGGGTTACTATAAAAAACCTATTGATAGCGACCAGGAACCGCAGTATGTTGTCATCGGGAAATACGATTATAGCCAATTGATCAAGGCGAAGCAAAATGATCTGTTTATTTACGCCAAATCGAATTACAAGGAATCGCCTGATCTGTACGTATCCGGTGATCTGAAAAATGAAACCAAATTAAGCGCCATAAATCCGCAACAAGCTGGTTATAATTGGGGAACTGCCGAATTAGTGGAATGGAATACGCCAAAAGGGTTTCATTCAAAAGGTATTTTGTATAAGCCGGAGGACTTTGACCCGGCTAAAAAATACCCGATGGTGGTGTATTTCTATGAGAAGTTATCTGAGGGTCTTTATACCTATATTCCACCGTTCCCAACACCATCCCGGCTACCTATCTCCTATTTTGTTAGCAATGGCTACCTGGTTTTTACGCCTGACATTAGTTATCAGAATGGTCACCCCGGCGCCTCGGCGGTTGATTTCGTTAACTCGGGTGTTGAAGAATTAAAAAAGAACAGTTGGGTGGATGGCGCGCATATCGGCATACAGGGACAAAGCTGGGGCGGTTACCAGGTTGCCTTTTTAATTACACAAACCAATATGTACGCTGCAGCTTGGGCGGGCGCTCCCGTTGCTAACATGACCTCGGCTTACGGCGGCATACGCTGGGAAAGCGGTGTTAACAGGCAATTTCAATACGAAAAAACACAAAGCCGCATCGGGGCCACGCTATGGGACAGGCCCGATCTTTATATTGAAAATTCGCCCTTGTTTCAATTGCCCAAAGTAAAAACCCCGGTGGTGATCATGTCAAACGACGCGGATGGCGCTGTGCCATGGTACCAGGGCATTGAAATGTTTACCGCTTTGCGGCGTTTAGGGAAACCGGTGTGGTTATTGGAATACAATGGCGAGGCCCATAACCTGGTGCTGCGCCAAAATCGGAAGGATATAACCATACGCGAGCTACAATTCTTTGATCATTTTTTGAAAGGTGCCCCAATGCCTGTATGGCTGGATAAAGGTGTCCCGGCAGTTGATAAGGGGAAAGACTGGGGCTTTGAATTGGAGAAATAGTTTGCAGTGGGCGGTGTGCAGTTTGCATGGGTAACTTAAAAAAAAGCAAACTGCGAACTGACTACTGCAAACTGATCATTCCAGGTAATAATGCCTGATCTTGTTCAAACCTTCATCCAGTTCATAAACTAACGGAACTCCGGTTGGTAGATCCAGCTTGGTCACTTCTTCATCTGGTAATAGATCGATGTACTGTATCAGCGCCCTAAGACTGTTACCATGACCGGATACGATCACCCGTTGATTTCTTCTCATGGCGTGTACGATCATTTCAGACCAGAATGGTAATACCCTGTCCATCGTTTCAGCCAGGTTCTCTGTTAATGGCAACTCACGGTCGGTTAGATCCCGGTAGCGAATATCATGACCGGGAAAACGTTCGTCTTCCCTTGTGATTGCGGGCGGAAGTTCATGCGGATCGCGGCGCCATTTATGCACCTGTTCTTCGCCGTATTTTGCTACTATTTCATCTTTATTTAACCCCTGTAATGCCCCGTAAAAACGCTCATTTAACCGCCAGGATTTCACAACCGGTATCCAAAGCAGGTCCATTTCTTCCAGCACGATATGCAGGGTTTTAATGGATCGTTTTAATACGGATGAAAACCCCATATCAAAAACATACCCATGTTTTTTTAGCAGCTGACCCGCCTGTTTAGCTTGGCGGTACCCTTCTTCTGACAGATCAACATCCGTCCATCCTGTAAAACGGTTTTCCTTATTCCAGATACTTTCTCCGTGGCGGATCAATACTAATTTTTGCATAGGTGTTTTTGTAAAGCCTAAAGGTAAGCTAAAAGCGATTTCAGGATGAAATAATATCAATAATCGGTGGAATCTTCTCATATAATCTGTGTAATCATCATAAATCATTTTAGTATATTGCATCATAAACCACTTTAAACCTAAATTATTATGATCCCTACAACTCCGCTTCCCGCTAAGGATGGGACTGCCAATCCTGCACCATTGGGTTTGTGCGCCTTTGGCATGACCACCGTTTTGCTGAATCTTCACAACGCAGGATTTTTTGAGCTCAACTCCATGATCCTGGCCATGGGTCTTTTCTATGGCGGCCTTGCCCAGGTTATCGCCGGTATAATCGAGGCCCGCAAAAACAACACTTTCGGACTAACCGCTTTTACCTCCTATGGTTTCTTCTGGCTTTCGCTGGTTGGTTTGATCGTGATGGCCAAAATAGGCTGGATCGCAGGCCCATCAGACACCGCCATGGCAGCCTACCTGGGTATATGGGGCCTGTTTACCTTCTGCCTGTTTTTCGGAACATTGAGATTGAATAAAGCGCTGCAGATTGTTTTCGGTTCGCTTACTATCCTGTTTATCCTGCTTGCCGCGGGCGATGCTACAGGTAATGCCTCAATTAAACATTTGGCTGGATTTGAAGGCATAGCGTGCGGATTATCAGCTATATATGCAGGTATAGCTAATGTTTTAAATGAAGTTTATGGAAAAACGGTTTTACCGTTAGGGACGGTGTAATTATAGTCGGTTAATTCTGCTAAATTGCCCCCGTGAAAGATTTTAAAAAATACTATAACATCCCGGCTACGCCGGAAGAAGTTTATATCGCGCTAACCAATCCATTGACTATTGAATTATGGACCGGCGAAGTTGCCTTAATGAGCACCGAGCCGGGTTCTGAATTTTCGATGTGGGATGGCAGCATTGTGGGCAAAAATTTAGAATTTGAAGAAGGAAAAAAGATAGTGCAGCAATGGTATTTTGACGGGCAACCTGAAATGTCAATCGTAACCATCAAGCTCCACCTGGCAAATGACGGCACCACCTCAGCCGAGGTAAGGCACATTAATATCCCTGATGTTGACTATGATAGTTTTGCCGATGGCTGGACGAACTCCTATTTTGGGCCTTTAGCTGAATTTTTTGAAGGGCCTTGATTACCCCATCAATTTAAAACAGGAAAGCCGCTCAATATGAGCGGCTTTCCTGTTTTATCAGCCAGTTCGCTTTTAAAATAAAGTGAACTCAACACGGCGGTTGATCTGGCGTCCTTTTGCAGTTTTATTACTTGCAATAGGTTGTGATTCACCATAACCGGTAGCTTCAATGCGTGATGCATTAGCACCTTTGCTTACTAAATAAGTTCTGATTGCCTCTGCACGGTCTTTTGACAATTTCAGGTTGGCTTCTTTTGAACCAACATTATCAGTATGTCCTGCTAATTTTAAGCTGAAATTTTTATCGATCAGCAACTGGGCAACTTTATCCAAACTTGGCAGTGAATGATCGCGGATGGTAGCTTTACCAAAATCAAACTCCAGGTTTTTGATCGCCTCTTTTACAACCTTACGGTCTTCTTCAGTAACATAAACTTTTACATTTTGAGCCACTGGTAAAGGGCATCCAGATCCGTCAACCTTTGTACCGGCTGGTGTATTAGGGCATTTATCATAAATATCGGGTACGCCATCACCATCGCTGTCTGTAGTGAATTTAGCCAGGTTAGCATTGGTAGCGTTCAGATCAGACCTTAACTGCTCATTCTTAGCTTTTTCAGCATCAATTTGAGTTTGCTGCGCCTGCAATGAGTTTTGTAACATTTGTTCCTGGGTCATGTATTCTGTACGCATGGATGCAACAGGGTTATGCGTTGCCAACTGTGGTTTTGAACGACTGCCTAAGGCAAATTCTAAACCGATGTGTGCATAAGAGAACCGGTCATTACCTGATCCATAGTTATACCCGTCAACATTGTCAGAATTAACAAAGTTGACCTGGTAACCTAAGTCGAGGTTTACACCGGGTGCCAGGTCAAATTTCAAACCTGCCCCAACCGGGATAAAAAATTCATTGATGCGCCCGTTATTGTCTGTCTTAAAATTTGAAACGGCTCCGTCTGATGTAGTCAGTACAGGTTTGTAACCCATAAAACCACCACCCAAAGTAAGGTAAGGCTGAATAAACCCTTTTTGATGACGCCAGTTGATATTAGCTAATGTAATATTAGCGCTTAAGCTTGCAGACCAATTCAATTTGGTATTAAACTGCGAATAGGGTGCATTGCCCAGTGAGTTAGGCTGCGAATCGTTACCCTGTAATTTACCGGCAAGGAAATCGGCCTGTATGCCAAATGAAGGCAAAATTTGTTTCTTAATATACCCGCCATAACCTATTTCGGCTTTTGGTGAGGTGAAATCTTGCCTGTTGTTGCTGCCAAAAATGGTGTAAGGAGTTAAAATCCCACCATTTATACCAATTGACCAGGTGCGAAAAGCATCGCCACCTGAAAATGGTTTTACATAGTCATTAAACGCTGGTGTAACTGTAGTTGTTGTTTTAGTCGAATCAGGAGTTTGTGCAAATAGTTGGCCGCCTGCAAGTATTCCTGACAGTAGCAGGGTGGCTTTTTTAAATTTAAATTTCATATTATTCTGTTTAAATATTCATGTCCTGGTTTTTTTGGACACAGCACCAATGCCAACATTAGTGCCACAGAAATAAATGAGCAATTTAATTACAGGTTATAAAGTTTAATCAGAACCTGATATTGAAAAGTTAATTTTGTAACCTGTTGAAGCGCAATATTAAAAAACATTGCCGTGACTGATTGAAAGAAAAAGCCGAAACCGGTTAAATTAAAAGACACTGACCTTTTGACCCGCGTTGTAAATGAGTTATAAACTATACACTATGTACTTTATGTGGGTTTAAATTATGCAAAACTTATCAATTAAAAAAACCTATCCGCATACAACATTACAGATAGGTTTGTATTACAAATTATAGCTTTCGATTAAAGCGCGCTTTTTTCCAGCGCCTGGGTTATATCAGCCAAAATATCATCTGCGCTTTCGAGGCCTACCGATATTCGGATCAATCCCGGCGTAATGCCTACGGATAACCTTTGTTCGTCTGTCAGTCTTGAATGTGTAGTGCTTGCAGGGTGCGAGGCAATACTGCGGGTATCACCTAAATTGGCTGTCACTGAAAGCATTTCAAGCGAATCCAGGAATTTGCGCCCTGCTTCCAGGCCGCCTTTTATCTCCATACAAAACACGCCGCCCCCCAGTTTCATTTGCTTTTTAGCAATGGCATACTGAGGATGATTAGGCAAAAAAGGATATTTCACCGACTCCACGTTAGGATTGCTTTGTAAAACACCGGCAATTTTTAGCGCGCTTTCGCAATGGCGCTGCATACGAACATCCAATGTTTCCAGGCTTTTGCTTAATACCCATGCATTAAAAGGCGACATGGACGGCCCTGTGTTCCTGCAAAACAGGTAGATCTCTTTGATCAGATCGGCACGGCCAACTACAATGCCGCCCAATACCCTGCCCTGTCCGTCGATCCATTTTGTGGCCGAATGTACTACCAGATCGGCGCCAAAATCAATCGGGCGCTGCAACAGTGGTGTGGCAAAGCAATTATCTACATTTAAAATAAGCTGATGCTTTTTGGCAAACTGACCTGCCCATACCAGGTCAAGCACCTCCAACTGTGGATTGGTCGGCGTTTCCAGGTAGATCATTTTGGTGTTTGGCTGTACCGCGGCTTCCCATGCGGCATCATCGCCGGCGGGTACCAGGGTACTGGTGATACCAAAACGTGGTAAATATTTAGTTACCATGGTAAACGTGCTCCCGAAAACCGAACTGCAGCAGATCAAATGATCGCCCTGCTGAAGCAAGGCAAACATGGATGAAAATACCGCGCTCATCCCTGTGGATGTAGCAAAGCCTGCTTCGGCACCTTCCAAAGCACACATTTTGTCAATAAACTCATCAACATTGGGGTTACTGAAACGGCTGTAGATATTATCTTCAGTTTCGTCCGCAAAAGCTGCGCGCATGCTTTCAGCCTCGTCAAAAATAAAGCTGCTGGTAATGTATAAAGGGGTTGAATGTTCCCGCTGCTGGCTCCTTGGCGTTTGTATGCGTATAGCCTGGGAAACCGGGTCTAATTTTTTGGACATAATAAGTGTGAATGTAGTAGAAGAATGTATTATTTGGCAGGATGTACAAATACCTGCGTTTTTATCTCGGTCCCACCACCCATTAAAGTGGCCGCAACCGAACAATATTTATTTACAGAAAGATCAACCGCACGGCTGGCCTTATCAGGGTCAATATTGCCATATAAGTGAAATTCGACATTGATCGATTTCCACAATGACGGTTCTTTGCCGGTTTCGCGCTCACCATCTACAGTCATTTTATAGTCAACTACTTCCTGGCGTTGCTTTTTTAAAATGCTGATCACATCAATGGCCGAACAGCCTGCCAGCCCCATCAACAGGGTCTGCATTGGGCGAACGCCGTAATTCTGGCCGCCGCTCTCGGGGCTGCTGTCCATTTTTATGGTGTGACCATTTTGGTCGGTGGCTTCAAAACCGAAATCACCATGAACACGAGAAAGTTTGATAGTAGGCATGGGTATCAATATTAAAGGTGCAAAGTTATCATTTTTAAGCTGCAATGCTGCCTTTGGTGAACAATTCTGACTATTCATAAATAAACTTTTAATTTAGCTTCATGAAAAAACTGGCATTATTAATTGGTTTTACGTGTTCCGCTGTAATATGTTTTGGGCAAACACATTTATTGTCTTATGATGATCTTAAATTCTTGCTGACCAACAACTTGCAAAAGACCGATACCTTTATGATGGCCAAGGGTTATTTAAGTGTAGGTAAGAAAAATAACACCAACAACAGGAGCTATAGTTCAATAACCGGAAGCAACCATGTATTGGTGGATATCCGCCTTGACGGGAAAAAGCTATTTGTTGAATTGCAAACAAATGAAATTGAACAATACGACCTGATACACAGCTCAATATCCCAATATGTCACCAAAGATTCTGTGGCGGCAGATGTGCAAACTTATGATATAAAGGGTTTGGGTACTATTTATATCCAGGCAAGTGATACTGTTCCTTACGACCCTTTAAAAAGGGAATATGATATGCATATAGTGTCGGACAAGCATCTTACGGCATATAATTAGTTTTTGGTTGATTGAGTTAGATTGGGTTGATTAAGTTGAAGTAGTGCAACTACTCACTATTTACCACTCACTACCTATCCTTCACCGGTATCACCAGTTTCAGGCCCGACCAGGTATCATCAACGGCACAAACCTTAATATCTACCAGCCCGATCTCCAAAGCGTAATTACGGATAATATCTTCTGTGATATTTGTAAGCACTTTTGATGTTTTTTTCGGCCATGATGCCCAAATAATGCCATTGGGTTTTATACGGTCCTTTAATCCGGGTAATATTGCCCTGTATTCATCCTTGCTTTTAGTGAAGAAATGGATAAAATCGACTTTCTGATCTTCTTTATCTTCAAAAAACAGGTCGGCCGGCAAATCGGTAAAAAGCTCCATATAATATTCGGGGGCATTGATCAGGCTGATATGAAAACCTTCCTTTATTCCCAGTTTTTTGGCAAGCGGGGTTCCCGAATATCCGTATAACATAACGTTCAGATAAATTTAATTTGGTTTAAATGATGCTGAAGGTGTTTCAAATAGTCCTGGGCCAGCCATTCCACAGTATGCAGGGCAACTTCTTTTTTATTGTTATCGCATTTAATTTGCCACCTGTCGGCAGGATAATTATCCAGTGTTCGGGCGATCTGGAAATTAAGCAGCCGCCATAGTTGCAGCAGATCGGTAATTTTCATGTTCTGATAATGCTGGGCTGCAACCCATTCGTCCTGTTCGTAGATCAGCTTAAAGTTCTCTTCATAGGTGCATCTTACAAAACGCTGCAAATTGACCTGGGCGCTATCGCATAAATGCCCTATGATCTCTTTATTTGACCATTTATTGGGGGATGGCCTGGTTTGCCAGTCAATGGGTTGTTTATTTGCAAGTTCGATAAAATGATCTATACAGGCTGTAAGTTCTTTAGTCATGGTGCAGGTAATGTTTGACTAAATATAAGCAATGTTATGTTCCGAAAAAGCGAAACTATTTATAAAAACCGCTATCTTCAAAGCCTGAATTGTTAGCATGGCTCTTAATTATATCTGGGTAGGTTTTTTCGTGGTGGCTTTCGCATTCGCCTTGTTTAAGTTGATATTCTTAGGCGATACCGAAGCATTCAAACTCTTGGTGGATGGAATTTTTGATTCTTCCAAATCTTCCGTAATGGATATCGCGTTGCCTTTGGCCGGAGCCATGACCTTTTGGCTGGGCATTATGAAGATCGGCGAAAAAGCCGGAGCCATCAATTTTCTTTCGCGGATAGTAGGGCCATTTTTCAGGCGGATATTCCCGGAGATCCCAAAAGATCATCCTGCCATGGGCAACCTGATGATGAGTTTCTCGGCCAACCTGCTCGGGTTGATCAATGCGGCAACCCCGATCGGCCTAAAAACGATGGATAGTTTGCAGGAATTAAATCCAGAAAAAGAAACTGCTTCCAATGCGCAGATCATGTTCCTGGTATTGCTCACCTCTGGCATGCAGTTGTTACCTGTCACTATCATTGCCCAGCGCGCCATATTGCACGCTGCCGACCCTACAGATATATTTATCCCCTGCATTATCGCCACTTATGCATCGGCCGTCATCGGTATGATCGCTGTAGCCATCAAACAAAAAATAAATTTGTTCGACAGGGTGATTATAGCCTGGATCGGCGGGGTAACGCTTTTTATCACCATAATGGTTTGGTATTTCACCACCCATCTCACTAAAGAACAGATCAGCACTTTTTCAAAAATCACCAGTAACCTGCTTTTATTTTCCATACCGGTAATTTTCATTTTGGGTGGGGTGATCAAAAAAATAAACGTTTTTGAAACTTTTATCGATGGCGCGAAAGCAGGTTTTGAAACATCCATCAAAATAATACCCTACTTAGTGGCTATGCTGGTGGGTATCAGCGTATTTAAAAGCTGCGGGGCGCTTGGCTATATGAACGAAGGTTTGCGCTGGGTAGTAAGCAGCCTGGGTTTGGATACCCGTTTTGTAGATGCCATGCCGGTTGCCTATATGAAACCGCTGAGCGGTTCGGGTTCAAGGGCAATGATGATCAGCACGATGCAAACTTTTGGCCCCGATAGCTTTGCCGGGCGGTTAGGCTGCATATTCAATGGCTCGGCTGATACTACTTTTTATATTGTCGCCCTTTATTTTGGTATGGTAGGTATCAAAAAATCGCGTTATGCTATACCTTTCGGGCTGATTGCCGACCTGGCCGGGATCATTGCAGCCATATTTGTGGGTTATTTATTCTTTGGCCGGTAAAAAAATTAACCTGCGAATCTTTTTAATGGATTTTATATCTTAGCGCACATCAAACACCTGATCTGATCCCCTTCTTCTAATCAGTTTTAACTTCAGATTCCCTGAAATATAAAGCGTTAAACCCGGGATTATTGCTTATCATTTTTCTTTGTTTAATAAAACATCGTAAAGCATTCATTTACTGCTTGATAAATTTTGAAAATAGACGCGTAAAACGAAACCAAAAGACTCATTTTTCGTATAAACGACCACTATTTTACTCATCGTTACGGTTCTGATAAAGTAATTAACTGGCAACGATCGACTTGTAAAATTGGATAACACTGATGAAGAAAACATTCACGAAGCACTTATTTTTTTTAACGCTTCTCAGCATAATTACTTTTACGGGCGCTTATGCCCAAACCATTACCATTGGCAATGTCGATCCGGGCCCCTATGGACAGGGCTCCAACATAGCTGTTCCCATCACCATTAATGATGCATCTGGCTGCATCAACCAGGCGAATACTTTTAACTTATACCTGTCTGATGCCTCGGGTAGTTTCGCATCGGGCGGTACACTCATCGGTACCTCAACTGGTTTCTATGCCTCTTTCGTTAATGGGGTTATACCTGCAGGCACACCAGCCGGTGCCGGGTATAAAGTAATGGTAAAATCAACCAACCCGGTAGTGACAAGCGTGGCCTCGGCGGCTTTTTCAATAAATGCAAATACGGCAGTTACTGCCGGTGCATCATCACAGATCATCAGTATAGCTTATCCGGAGGTGTATGGCCAATGTAGCGGCTCGGCATCGGCGCCCTTCACTTTTACCAATACTTCAACAGCGGGCGCCACTGTAACGGCTTCATTTCATAACGAACAAACGAACACAACCGAAGCAAGCAATGTAAGCATACCGGTTGCAGGTTATGTATTTACAGCAAATGAGGCAAATTATACGGTGACCGTTAAAGCCAAAACCGCCGCAGGAACTGTAGGAACACATGCCTACCTGTTGATCAACAATGTGATCAATACCGCTATCGGTTCAACCGGCTCGCAAACTATTTGCCTCATAAATGGGCAGGGAACCCTGACTGTCAACATCGATATCTCATCCCCAACAGGTATACAATTTAATTACCCCGGCAACTTATACACATTTACCTGGGGCGATGGATCAGCGCCCACGGTGTTAACTTTTTGCCAGATAAAGGCGCTTAACGGACAGATTACACATATTTTTACCAAGGCTTCCTGTGGTAATTCAATAGGCTTCCAGGCAAGTAATTCCTATTGCGGCAATATTGGTTCAGCGCCAACCAACAGCGCAAGTGTGGTTGTTCCGCCCACCAATATTTTCGTGCTCCAGCCGGCTGCCTGCGCAGGTACACAGGTTACGATCAATAATACATCTGACCCCGGCATAGACCCTAAAACATGCGCCCCAAACGCTAATGCATTCTATACCTGGTTGGTTGATGGCGTTGCCTATCAAAATTACCCGCTTAGTAAACCATTTCAAATACCTATTAATACACCTCCGGGCTCCCATACAATTACACTGAGACTTCAAAATGGCAGTCCAGGGTGCTTGCCGCCTGACGTTTCGCATGATATTTGTCTCCAGGCTCCGCCAAAACCGGCTTTCACAGTGCCAGCAACTGCCTGTTTAGCAAACGGCCCCATTACACCAACAAACACCTCGGTAATTGATCCTGGTTGTAATGCAAATAACCAATACGTTTGGACGGTAGTCGGCCCTGCCCCTGTCACTTATGCGGGGGGTACTAACGCAAATAGCCAGCTTCCGCAATTTGTATTTACAACTCCCGGCGTTTATTCGGTACAATTAGGGATAACATCCGCGAGTTGCGGTATAGTTGCGGCACCAGCGCAAAGCATTATCGTTGACGGCACGCCGGTTGCTACCCTATCGCCAAATACTACTTTCTGTGGCAACAACCAAACCCTGATTTTTGATAATACCCCCGGTAGCCCTACACGAACCACTTTAACCGGTACTGCACAGGCGTCCCCTACAACTTATGCGTGGGTGATAACCGGCGGTGCCTTCAGCTTTCAAAATAATACGACAGCCAATAGCCAGTATCCGATCATATTGTTTACCGATTTTGCTACGTACACTGTAAAAGTAACCCAGGTAAATAATTGCGGTACCATTACCAAAACCCAAACAATTACTTTTGTACAGGCGCCTACGGTAAGCTCAAACGGCCCGTTAACTATTTGCGCAAGTAATCCTGCAGCGTCACTTGTCGGAAAAATAACAGGAACATATACAAGTTTCCAATGGACCGGCGGCAACGGCACTTTTTCGGCAGGCCGAAATTCATTGATAACAAATTATACACCATCCGCGGCGGAGATCGCTGCCGGGCAGGTTACTTTAACGTTGGAGGTTACAACTTCGCTGCCCGCACCCTGTAACACCATTACCAGTAACGTTGTAATTACTATTACACCCATTGCCAATATCACCAGCCCGCCTGCAGTACCACTTTGTACAGGGCAACCTTTAAATTATGCGATCACGGCAAATGACCCTACCAGTACTTATACATGGACTGCCTCTGTTACTGCAGGTACTGCTACCGGCGTAGCAGCAACAGGGAGCGGCAACACCATAAATGATGTTATTACTGATACGGACCCCAATAAAACTGCAACGGTAACTTATACCATCACACCAAAAAACAGCACCTGTACCGGGAATACTTTCACCTTAACAGTTACGGTAAACCCATTGCCAAAGATAACAGCAGCTGCGGCCAACTCGCCAATATGCAGCAAAGAACCTGCTAATATTATTCTGACATCAAACATTGCAAACACCAGTTATACCTGGACGAGTACAGCATCCAACGGTATTACGGGAAATACCAACCAGGCCAATGGTGTAGTTACCACGGGCATACAGGATGTATTGATAAATAACGGTGCTACTCCCGGAACTGTTACTTATATCATCACACCCTATAATGGCACCTGTTCCGGTACTCCTATGACGGCATCGGTAATTGTACAACCTTTGCCGGTGCAATCTAATCCCGGACCGAATGGCGAGATTTGCAGCACTACCACCTATACCTTGCAAGGGAATGACCCTTCGCCCGGTACCGGTTTATGGACACAAACTGCCGGGCCGACTACAGGTGTTAATATCACAAATCCAACCAACCCCAATGCAGTAGTGACTGGTTTGACCGAAGGTAATAAATACCAATTTTTATGGACGATCACCGCTTCTCCAACTTGTCCTCCAAATAGTAACGCGGTAAATATTACTATTGACAAGGCTACTATCGGCGGTACAACTACGGGATCGGGAACAGGGCCAGTTTGTTCGGGCAGTAATGCCGGGCAGATCACGCTTGCCGGGCAACAAGGTAATATTATCCGATGGGAATCGTCAATTGATAACGGCGTTACCTGGCAACCGATCGTAAATGTGAGCACCACACAAAGTTACCTGAATTTAACGCAGACAACGCAATACAGGGCAGTCACCCAAAGCGGGGTGTGCTTTGCATTGCCATCAACAGCTACTACCATTACGGTTAATCCGCCCACGGTTATTGCTGATGCGGGTTCTACTCAAAGTATTTGTAACGCTACAACTTATACCTTGCAAGGTAACGACCCTACTCCATTTACAGGAACCTGGACGCAAACTGCAGGTCCGCAAGCAACTATATCCGACCCA
>Ga0206976_1145_pt1 | contig 22167 bp, 14 predicted proteins | sample Alteio_BWOrgHeat_82_FD_152926 | JGI IMG/M metagenome (GOLD analysis project Ga0206976, IMG submission 152926) | Enriched cells from forest soil in Barre Woods Harvard Forest LTER site, Petersham, Massachusetts, United States -... | ecosystem: Environmental > Terrestrial > Soil > Temperate forest >... | reverse complement strand
ATCTGAAATGAAAAACCGAAAGAATACAAGAACTCAAGGTTTATCATGCCCGGCAAAAACTTAAGTACTACAGAGAAAATAAATCCACCAATCATAGCAAACAAAGCTGCATTGGAAGTTGTTTTTTTCCAGAAGAAGCCAAGTAAGAACATGGCAAAAATACCTGGCGACACGAAGCCTGTATATTCCTGAATATATTGAAAGCCTTGCTTGCCTTCGCCCATCAATGCATTGCCCAAAGCAAGTGTGAGCATAATGCCAAGAATAGTTGAGATTACAATCGCCCATTTGCCAATGCTCACCACTTTCGCTTCGGTAGCATTGGGCTGAAAAGCCTTTTTATAAATATCGAGTGTGAAGATTGTACTAATGCTGTTTACTTTCGCAGCCAATGAAGCAATCACTGTAGCAGCAAACGCGGCCACGGTAATACCTTTAATTCCTTTTGGCAACAAGAGCAACAACGTAGGATAAGTTCGGTTACTATCGGCTGTTGTAGCTCCATCTTTAGTTATGTTGATCAAAGAAGTGTCGATCAAATTGTGTTGGTATAAATAATAAATAGCAATACCAGGAACAACGATGATAAGTGGTGTAACCATTTTCAAAAAAGCAGCAAATAAGATTCCTTTGCGTGCTACCGGCAAACTCGCACCAAGCGCACGTTGTGTAATGTACTGGTTGCATCCCCAATAATTCAGGTTGGCAATCCACATGCCTCCAAGTAAAACACTTAGTCCAGGAAGATCAATATAATTCTGATTGGATTGATCAAATATCAGTTTAAAATGCTGTGGCATCTCGCCTTGCAGAATAGAAAGCCCCTTGAGCATCCCGCCATCTAATGAAACTAGGTTCAGTGTTACGTACAAACCGAGTACTCCACTGAACACTAAAAAGAAAACGTGAATAGCTGAAGTATAACCAACCACTTCCATACCGCCAAGCGCAATGAACACAGAAGCAATTGCCAATAGAAATACACAAAGTTCAAAACTCCATCCCGTAATGCCCGATACTGCGATGGCCCCCAGGTAAAGAATCGATAAAAGATTAACGACGATGTACAACAATAACCAAAACACTGCCATGATCATAGCCACTCTACCATTGTACCGCTCAGACAAAAACTGCGGCATGGTGTAGATTTTGTTTTTCAAATAGACAGGCATGAAAAATACAGCCACAATAATTAATGTAAGAGCAGCCATCCACTCGTAAGATGAAATAGCGAGACCGAGTTTAAACCCCGAGCCGCTCATGCCCGTCATCTGCTCTGCAGAAATATTAGAGGAAATTAATGAAGCGCCAATAGCCCACCACGTAAGTGTTCCCTTGGCCAGAAAGAAGTCACCCGAATCTGCCGCCAGGTTTTTCTTACGATTATAAATCCAATAGCCATAGAAAGAAACGGCTACAAAGTATGTTAATAGAACAGCGTAGTCTAACGTTTGGAGGGTCTGCATTTCGTTGGTGGTTACTAATTGATTTAATGGTTATTTGTTTTCTAGATTCATGAGTTCAAAATTGATTGATCAATAACTTACAACGATCAATGATCAACTACTTCATGTACTCCGCTCGCTAATTTAACCGAATAAAAATCAGGTTCATTTTTAAAAGTATTAAAATATTTCTCACTTACATCATCAATTAAGGCCTGTTTGCTCCCTTTCGGGATGAGATTGATGGTGCATCCGCCAAAGCCACCACCCATTTGCCGTGCGCCGGTCACGTTATTTTTTAAAGCCCGATCCACCAGCCAATCCGACTCTGCACAACTCACCTCATATTCTCTACTCAGGCCCAAATGCGTTTCATACATCAACTTGCCAAAGCTCACCATGTCATTCGTCTGCAAAAAATGAGCTGCCTTTTTAGTACGATCGATTTCTCTAACAACGTAAGTGCATCGTTTAAATGCCTCTTCACTCATTGACAGTTTTGAAGATTCAAGCATTTCCGGACTGACATCACGAAGCGATTTTATTTCGGGATTGGCTTGACTCAGTTTCAATACACCCTCCTCACAGGCAGCGCGCCTGCTGTTATAGCCTGAAGAGGCCAGAGAATGCTTCACTTTTGTGTCGATCAATAAAATTTCAAAACCTTCGAATCGGGCAGGTAAAAAACCATGCGTATTGTCGCGGCAATCCAATAGCATCACTGAATTCTCTTCAGAAAACAAGCTGGCGTACATATCCATGATGCCACACCGGGTACCTGTGAAATTTTGTTCCGCCTCCTGAGCAATTACTGCTAGCTCCAACTTACCAAGTCCGCATTTAAAAATTTCATTCAACGCAAACCCAAACCCGCTGCACAACGCGGCAGAAGAAGAAAGCCCCGCACCTGCCGGAATGTTACTGTTAAACACACTATCTGCTCCTGACAATAGTTTTCCTCTGCGTAAGAATCCATCAATTACGCCCATCAGATAATTCTCCCAGCTATGACCGTGTTTTAATTCATTACGAGAAAAAGAAACCGACTGGTCTAGGTCTATCGCCTTTATTAGAAAGCTATCTGTATTATTTGGAGCGATTGCGAAAACAAAATGTTTGTCAATTGCAGCTGGCATTGCCAAGCCCATATTGTAATCGGTGTGCTCGCCTATAAGGTTGATTCGCCCCGGAGCTACAAATACTCCAGGCTTCCCTTTAAAATTGCTTTCGAATGCAGAGATTACTTGCCCTACCATAGTTTACGATCCTAAAAATATCCGAAACCGGACGGTTAGCTTTGCAAAATGGACAAAATCATATTGGAAATAATACAATTTGTGAACCAAAGGCTGATTTTATTTATGGCATACCCTTTGACTTCGTTGATCCAGCAAACCCTAACCCCATGATCAAGTATTATCTAATTCTGTTCGCTCGCAAAATCCAACGGCAAAAGCTTTTTTCATTTATCAATATCATGGGCCTATCGGTGGGCATGGCCAGTGCTTTGCTGATGTATCTATTTGTGAGCAATGAATTCGGCCACGACCGGTTCCATAAATATGCCGATCGCATTTACCGCGTCAACCAGACCTTTATTTGGGGCGAAGGGAATAAAAACCAATTTTCAAGCACCGGCCCGGGAGTCTCTTTTGCGCTTGAGGCTGAAATTCCGGAAGTAGAACAAATCGTGAGAATACACACGCCGGGAGATCTCCTGATAAGCTATACCAATGCTGCGAAGGAAATTAAATCGTTTGATCAAGGGAAAGTCTTTGCAACTGACTCCAATTTTTTTCAGGTCTTTACATTTCCGCTTATCAAAGGGAACCCGCGAACTGCTTTGCGCTATCCGCAAACTCTTGTGATGACCCAATCTGCAGCTGTCAAGTATTTTGGTAATGAAGACCCTATCGGTAAACTCGTACGTCTTGGCGAGGGTGACCAACAACAAAATTATGAAGTAACAGGTATTGCAAAAGACATTCCTGATAACTCTTACATCAAGTTCGATGTGATGCTGTCGATGACAAGCTTCCCGGTAGTCAAAAGGATGAGTTGGAGTTGGGTGTGGACCCAGGTTGAAACGTTTATGCTTCTCAAACCCGGTTCATCAATAGAGCAAGTGAAGGCCCGATTGAAAGATATTCCTCGCAAATATGCCGCTACATCTTTAGAACGTGCCATGAACATGTCGTACGATGACTACATCAAGAGTGGTCGTGAATGGAATCTTTATGTGCAGCCACTTACCGGAATTCATTTACCCGAAACTACGGTGTATAACCGGCTCAATGATGCAGGCAATATCAAAATCGTTTACGCATTAATTGCTGCGGGCATTGTCATGGTTTTGCTTTCTTGTATAAACTTCATGAACCTGTCCACATCTCAATATGTACGAAGAGCAAAAGAGACTTCCCTTCGAAAACTGCTCGGATCAGGAAGACAGCAATTGAGCATGGGTTTCTTCGTAGAAGCATTTTTATTCTGTTGTATCAGTTTGATCATAGGGATGTGCCTCACACAAATGATATTGCCCACGTTCAATTTCATCACTGGTAAGGCTTTGCAAATGAATCTGCTAAGCGATTGGAAGATTGTTGCTGCGTTAGCTTCTCTCCTACTGATAATGAGTCTTCTTTCAGGAAGCTATCCGGCGATTTTTCTCAGCGCTTTTAATCCGGTAGAATCTTTAAAAGGAAAACTAAAATCCGGAAAAGAAGGTCGCGCTTTGCGAAGTTCTATGGTTGTCTTTCAATTTATGATTTCCATGGTGCTTATTATTCTTACGGGTATAGTGTCACAACAGCTTCAGTATATATCCGAAAAAGATTTAGGATTCGATAAAGAAAACTTATTGGTAATCGATCATACCGAATGGGCAAAAGGCGGAGAAACGTTTGTAAATGCCATTGCTCAAACTCAGGGCGTGGTCAGCGCGAGTCGCTGTTCGTCGGTGCCTCCCCGCGTATGGGGCGGCGATTCGTTTCAAGCCAAAGGAAGTGATAAAACAATGCCGCTCAATTTCGCAAAAGCCGATGAAAACTATCTGCCCACACTGGGCGTGAAGCTGAGGTTTGGTCGCAACTTCAGCAAAGAAATTCCTGGCGATTCGTCACGTGTGATTTTAAACGAAACCGCTGTTATTGCCTTGGGATGGAAAGTAGACGAATCTGTACTAGGTAAGAAAATTGTGTACCCTGGAAATGATAATATTGAATTTGAAGTAATCGGTGTAACCTACGATTATCACTTCTGGGCACTTAACGCACCCGTAGAGTCGATGGCGGTTTTCAATTACAAACATCCATTATTTGATGGCAACAAGAGATTTGTGGTATTACGGGTAGGCTCACAGAACCGTGAAGCCTTGCAAAGTACAATTGAGTCATTGAAAATTAAATGGAAAGAGTTCACAGACGACAAGCCGTTTCAGTTTTCATTTGTAGATGAGAACTTCGCTAACGCCTTTAAAAGTGCGCAACAGTTCGGCAATTCGCTGACCATTTTATCAGGCATTGCGATCTTGATTGCCGCGCTTGGTCTATTGGGCATGACGATCTATACATTGGAGCAACGCACTAAAGAAATTGGTATTCGAAAGGTCTCAGGCGCATCTGTTACCTCCCTCGTAATACTTGTCTCCAAAGATTACAGTAAGCTGATCGTAATTGCATTTGTATTGAGCGCCCCGCTTGCATATTGGGTTGTGCAACAATGGTTGGAGGAGTTCGAATTCAGGATAACTCTTTCCCCCATGGTTTTCGTTGCCGTTGGCATCGGCACGTTGGTGCTGGCAGTCTTGATCACCAGCTATCATTCAATCAAAGCGGCAATGAGAAATCCGGTAGAAGTGTTACGGGATGAGTAGCGAACTAATATCGTAAGACTAGATATAATATTGTCACGAGTATCGAAGGAACACAAATGTTCATAAGAGCAAATACGTAGCTTATCTTTTGAACCTTTGCAACACCGACTATAAGTATCCGTAAACTGAATATCCAAACCAATAAATCAATACCGCCGTAATTGTAAAATTTTTCTCCAGAGATTAAAATCGCGACGAGAAGGTAAATTATGCTTAGACTGGTTGGGATACATGACAGGTTAACAATTACTCTTAAATCATCTTTCGTTCCGCTTCCATTCATTAGCATTCCTGTTTTAAATAATATCCATGGAAATAAAAAACGAAGGATGAGCACAACTGAAGGTGGATAGACAATTAGAAAGAAAAATTTTAAAGGACCTTTGACAGTTAGAAACAAAATGACTCCAAAAAACAGAGCTTGTATCCAGACCAATTCATCGATATAAGACCTTGATTTCCCTTGATCAAGAAATAGTCAATGCAGTTTCCCGTGTTAAACCATATCTCACGAAATGGGTTCAATTAATCCTTTTTAAAATTCCATCCCAAGCATCCAATTACAATGAGCACCACTGCCCAGCTTGACGCCATCGTGATTTTGTTTCCAATTACATAAGGCTTCGGCTCGAACTTAAATTCGATAGTATGCTTTCCTTGTGGAACAGCCAGGGCACGTAACACATAGTCAACGCGTAGAATCTCAGTCTCTTTTCCATCGATGAGCGCATTCCAGCCTTTGGGGTAATAAATCTCAGAGAACACGGCCACGCCATTAGCTGCCGATTGCGACTCGTATTTCAAATACGCAGGCTTAAACTCAGTCAGTTTAATTTCACTCAAGCTGTCAAAACCCGGTTTTTCAATTTTAAATTTTGAATCATCCATCACGGCTGATTCTCTGGTGTTTATTTCTCTGGTTTTTACGAGTTCTTCCTTCGGTGAAGACACGGTCAGAACTTCTTTCACAAACCATGCATTTCCATTGGCCGCCGGATTGACGATTACATTGGTAGCTTCGGCCCCATAAACTATATATTTTGTATTGAGCATGTTGAACACGCCATACTTTTCAAAATCGAGTTTGCCCTGTTGCGCATCATTTACAAGTTGTTGTGTTTCGCGGGAAATACAAGAATCATAAAGATCCTGATAGCGCCTGAACTTTGCACCATGATAGCCTCCCAACGAATGATGATAGTATGAAGTACGAGCTTCTGCCCATGGATTTTGGAGGTTATAGACACGGTAATAACTTTTATCCTTCAGGATTGCTTCATCAGCTGCGGTTTCAGTAAAGAACGCATTGTCGTGCTTGCGTTGAAATTTATCTTTTGAGAAATAACGCTTATCAACAATCGATAAATCGAGCGTTACCATAAAAACCAAGAATACATAAAACCCAATCTCCGAGATTTTCCTGGCTACATTAAAATAAAGCATAATAAATACAGAGAGTATAAATGCGAGTGACCGAAAAGCATCGGCACGCATCATTGACCTGCGGTCGGCATGCAAGGCACGACTGAACCACTCGGGCAATTGTGATTCACCATCACGTGCAAAACTGCCCATACTGGCAAAAAGTAAAATCAATAAACACAAACCACCCGTTGCACTAAGCGCGATGAGTAATTTCTTTTTAGTCTCCTTGTTGATCCCTAATTCAAAAAATTTCTCGAGACCAATCATTCCAAGAAGCGGCATGGTGAACAAAATGATGATCAATGCAAAATTCACTGACCGGAATTTGTTATAACCTGGGAAATGATCAAACATAAAATAGTTGAACGAAGAAAAGCTATCCCCCCAACTGAGCATAAGACTGAGAACACTCAACGGCACAAGCCACCACACATATTTTTTGTCGCCTAAAAGAATACCCAATACAAATAAAAAAATTACTATGGCTCCTGCATAATAGGCTCCCCCAGTTCCAGGTCCCCAATAAGCAGACGTATAATTTACAAGTTGGTTGGCCAATTGATTGTCGCCAGAATTGACAAGTGCCTTATAGGTTTCACTCGTTTGGTCATTGACGAATGAGTCAGTGCTACTTCCCCCATAAAAATTTGGTATAAGTAAAGTCATCGGCTCCCAAATCCCATAATTGTAGGCAAACGCGTATTGCTTGGTTAATCCGTCTCCACCATCCTTTCCCGATTGAGTCAAATCAGACGGCCCTCGGATAGAATAATGTGTGTATTCATTGATCGCCCAAAATTGTCCGAAGAAAGTGCAGGCTGCAATGACTGCGGCTGGAACAAGAATTAGTAGTGTCTTTAAGAATTCTTTAATCTGTTTTTCGCGATAAGCGTAAATGAGTTGTACCAATCCATATACTGACACTATAAACACCAAATAGTAAGTAATCTGTAAATGGTTTTCGCGAAGATGTAATGCCAACCCAAGCGAGGTAACTGCAAAGCCTAGCAATCGTTTTCCAGAGAAAGCAAGATGAATACCGGCCATTACAAGCGGCATAAATGCGATTGCACCAATGCGCGAATTATGCCCTGCTCCTAACCCGATAATTATATACGAAGAAAGTCCGAAGGCTAGAGCCCCGGCAATTGCCATGTAAGGTCTTATTCGAAACGACAACAGCAAAATGTAGTAACAGAGAAAAGCTAAAAAGATATTATTGACAGGATGCGGAAGGAAAAGGGAGAGGATTTTTTTTGCCCATGTAACTGGACCATCGCTCCACCTTAGATTAACAAGGTAAGCCGGCATGCCGCTAAACATCGAAGGAGCCCAAAGCGCTTCCTGACCCGTAGCTTCTCGATAGTCCGCAATAGATTTACTGGACCCCTTAGCCTGTTGAATGTCATGCTGATCAAGAGTCTTATTATCAAAAAAAATCGGATTAAAAAAAAGAACCGTCACCACCAAAAAAACAAGAACGGCAACTAGATGCGGGGCGACTTCTTTAGAGAAATTTATTTTTTTCATTTAATCGGATTCAAAATTCGTTGGCAAATGTGGGCAGGATTATTAATATTTACCAACATGGATTCAAGATTTTAATATAAGCCGATGATAAAGAAAACAGTAGTAATCGCTTTTATTCTTGCTGGCTGCGCCAATAACAAACAGTCGTACTCTGAAGTCGATAAGACTTCGGATGATTTGGCTATAAAAGCTGCGTTAAACGAGCAGGTAAAGGCTTGGAATAAGGCAGACATTGACGAGTTTATGAAAGGCTATTGGAAATCTGATTCTATACTTTTTATCGGAAATAAAATCACTTCAGGATGGGACAGCACGTTGATTCGGTATAAAAAAAGCTATCCTGATTCCAGCGCCATGGGTAAGTTACGTTTTGAAATTTTAAAGATCGATCAAGTTGCTCCTGACGCCTACCTCGTTACCGGGAAATATTTCCTCTCACGGAAGAATGATAATCCCAGTGGGATTTTTACTTTATTGTTTTGCAAGAAAAACGGTCAATGGGTGATTGTGTATGATCACACGTCGTGATTGACTATTCACGAAAATGTTCACCAATGATCTTTCAGAATATTGATAGCCGCAGCCAGAATCAGAACGGCTGTAATTCGCTTAATGTACACTTCATTGAATTTTTTAGTACCCAGTCGCGAGCCGAGCTGACCACCGACAAAAACTGCTACTAACAGCGGCGCGATAAATCGCCAGTCGAGCTTAGTAGAATGCGTCAATTGACCAGCGAGCCCGCTAATGGAATTGACAAGAATAAAAATACTCGCGAGAGCAGAAATCCTTTTTGCTTCATCCCAACGAAACAGATGCAAAATGGGCGAAAGGAAAATCCCGCCACCAATACTCACCATCCCCGAAAGAAATCCGATAGCACCGCCCAAGCCTAATTGAAGTGGCAGGTTTGATTGAGTGGGCACGCCGGGTGGTCTTTTTTGAATTGAATTTTGAAACCAAAGTAAAAACGCAGCTATAATCAGGGAAAATCCCAGCAATAGAAAAAAAGTAGTTTGCTTAACAGGCCAATATCCGCCCAGAAAAGCCATCGGCACACTTGATAAAAGGAACGGCCAGCTTCTCTTAAAGTCCAAAAAGCCTTCGCGGTAGAAAATAATGGTGCCGCTCGTGACGACTACAATATTGCAAAGCAAGGCAGTCGGCCGGAGTATTTCAAAGCTTACTGACATTACTGCCAGAAGCGCCAGGTAACTGGAACCTCCGCCAAAACCCACTGAAGAATAGATAAGGGCAATAAAAAAAAATGACGCGATGAGAATATAGAATTCCAATGGGAGAAAAAGTGGGCCCTGCTGGGAACGTCCCGAAGCCTCGGGACAGCGACCAGCGGATGGCTCTGGTTATTTAAATCGATTTGTGATGCTAGCCTGCATGTCAATATTGCCTTTCAAATTTATAATGAATTCTTTGCTTTTCATCTTCTTAATAAATGACTCGACTTTCCTTGCATGTGCTCGATCTATACATGAAAGGGAGACATAAAGAGACCAATCTGAGGTACGTGACGTATAAGAGTGTTCAAAAAAGGCGGTATTATGCTGTGTAATTCTTAATTCTAAATCCTTAGTCTCACCAACATAGAATTTATTTATCGAAGGACTATAAATGATATAGCACCAATGCATCCTATAAATACAAGTGAATTAGTACCTCTTTGAATCCAGACCATGGGTCAAGACTAGTTATTTTCTAAAAGTGGGCCCTGCTGGGAACGATCCAGCGACCCTCAGATTATGAGTCTGATGCTCTAACCAGCTGAGCTAAGGGCCCTTTTGAAAAAGAGTTGCAATGTTACATATTTGCGCTTTATCATACAATCTTGATCCCGCACGAAATCAAAAATCTCATCTTTGACCTTGGCGGGGTGATCATCGGACTCGATCCAGCCAAAACTCACAACTCCTTCGCTCTACTTTCAGGATTGCAAGTGCATGAACTTAGAGATAAAATCCTTTCGCAGTCTTTTTTCAATGAATATGAGAAGGGATTGCTTACTACTATTGAGTTCAGAGCAAAAATCCGGTCGTGCCTAAACCTTGAAATCACCGATCAACAGATTGATGATGCCTGGAACGCGATGCTGCTGGATATTCCCAAAGAGAAATTTGAACTGTTACAACGCCTGAAGCTAAAATATCAAGTATTTCTGTTGAGCAACACGAACGAGATTCATCTTCAAGCTGTTAATGAAATTGTTTTAAAATCATCGGGGAAGCCATCACTTGATCATCATTTTCATAAAGCCTTTTACTCGCATTTACTGCACATGCGCAAACCAGATCAGGAAATCTTCAGTTATGTTTTAAAGGAATGTAATCTCACTCCAAGTCAAACGCTTTTCGTCGATGATATAGTAGAAAACATTAGGGGTGCGCAATCCCTTGGTATCCAATCAATCCAGATCACTTCACCAGAAATGATTTTATCTTTATTTCAATGAACCTGAAAATCAAAACCTATATTATCCACGGATCACTATTCGTTATCACATTTATAACAACTACACTGGCAGGTGCCGAGTGGACTTATGGTAAGTCGATTTTTATGCCAGACTATACCTGGGCAGATTTTGCGAGCGGCCTTCCCTACTCCATTTGTTTTTTAACAATTCTAACATGTCACGAGTTTGGGCATTATTTCACAGCTGTCTATCATAGAGTAAAAACAACACTGCCCTATTATATACCGCTTCCACCCATACCGCTTTTTCTGGGAACATTGGGTGCACTCATTCGCATCAAAGAGCACATAAAAACAACCAAGGAGCACTTTGATATTGGCATTGCCGGTCCATTGGCAGGTTTTGTTGTCTCACTGCTGTTTCTGATTTATGGTTTTGTAACTCTGCCTCCACCGAATCACATTTATCAGTTCCATCCCGAATATCAGCAGTACGGACTTGATTACGCAAGTCATGTATATGATGCTTCCTTTGCAAAAGAAGGTACTGTTGATGTGGTGATTGGGAAGAATATGATTTTTTGTTTTCCTCGAAAAGCTCTTTGCTGATCCTTCGCGTATGCCCAATCCGCATGAAATCATGCATTATCCATTTCTGTTTGCCGGGTTTCTCTCACTTGTATTCACTTGCATGAACTTATTGCCTATCGGCCAATTGGATGGAGGTCATGTGCTGTACGGACTCGTTGGCTATAAATGGCATCGCATCGTGGCCACAACTATCTATTTCATGCTACTCTTATACACCGGACTTGGCTATATCGACATAAAAACGCAAACAGATCAATTGCTTATTGAAATCCCTTTATATATTTTCTTCCTGTTCATGGCCTTACGAAGTCTTTTTGAAAAGAAACGTGACCGCCTGATGTATGCACTCCTGATTTTCACTTTACAATATTCAATAGGCTGGCTGATGCCAACAGTTCATGGCTACTCAGGCTGGCTGGCTTTTGTTATTTTAGTCGGATGGATGGTGGGCATACCTCATCCACGTTCTGACATTGAGCAACCGCTCGACTTGAAAAGAAAAATCTTAGGATGGATCGCATTAGCAATTTTTATTCTTTGCCTGACTCCCAACCCGATCGACATCATGATTGTACCTACTGCAACACCATAATTTTCATTGTGCGCCATTGATTGTCTTTGAAATAGCGTACCAGGTAAAGTCCTGTTGAGGTTTGTAAAAGCGTAATCTTTGTTTGTTCGAAAAAGTCCTCCTGCAGGAACGGGATTGCTCGGCCAGCTACATCAACAACTTTTACACCCTGAACTGGTTCCGGGAAATAAAAGGTGCCATTATTAGGATTCGGGTAAATAAAAGCACTCTCATCTTTTACTGCAGTTGGTACCTGAACTAATCCCTTGCCAAAGACAGGCCTGATCATCATATTCCCATTCAATGTGGTATTCTGCTCCCATACACCGGCCGTATTATAAAATATTTTACTTCCCGAGCTAGAGTTTTTATCAAAGCCCACACCGATAGTTGCAAACGAATTCTGTTTATAGCCAACATAAAAACGCTTGCTGACCAACACTGCCTGTTCTAAAAGAACTCGAACGAAAATATTGTTCTCAGTCCGCTGCACAATCAAGTCTTGTTGCTGTAATAGGGTTGGATTAGCATTAGTGCTGTCGAGCGGTTGATTGTCTAATATCTGAAGTTGCACCACCTGATTAGATTCATCGCCCACATGTGGAAAATAGATATCCACGGCAATTAATGTATCGGGATGCGAATACATCATATCAAACTGGTAGGCCAAATAAGATCCCGGCTGTGTGAGCGTGACAGCGTATTCGGCCACACCGTCATCATAGGCATAGTAATTCCTCAAAATGAAGTTAGTACTCGTTGTATCATTATATCGAAACTCAATTCCGTTGTAGGCGATAGTGTCATAATCACCAACATTCACACTTACTTTCTTCACATTATCACCTGTATTCAGCTTGATATGAAATTTTAGTGCAATGGAATCTACCTTCGGATTCAGGTTAGCGAACGTTGGTTTCTTATTTAGCGTAAATACGGTTTTTGAATCGTAATAGACGGCCTGCGCAGAAAGAGAATCAAGCAAGAACGTACTGTCCTTCACTACTTTATTTAACCGAGTAACCTGTGTCAGGTGCGTCACAAGATTTACCGGCTGCGCATAGTTCGCTTTTAGCGTTTGGTCTTTTCTCTGATTTGTAACCGAGATTGACGGGTAAGTAAAAAGACTATCGCCTTTTGATAAGAAATGTCGAACCGGAATTGACTGGTATTGGTCGAAAGCTGAAGTAAGTGGTGCTGCTATTGCACGGTCGGGGAAGTCGGCATAGTTGGGAGCATATTGACTTTTTCCGTTACTGACATAAACATAATCGAGATTCCAGGTATCAAACGGCCCCGAAAGCCGGGCAAAATTCTGAAAACGAAATTGAAAATTGTTATGAAAATAAATAGTGTCTTTAATGTACAGCTTTACAGGAATGAATTTTGTTTTATCGCTGGTGCTGTCCACTTGCACCGCCCACACTTTATCCCACGTGCTCGAATCGTTTTTAAACCAAAGTGAAAACTCATCGCCTTGATCGGGCGGCTCGCCATTTCCTTCATATTGGTAATAAAAGAAAATGAAAACCGAATCCTGCAAAGCAGGATCTACCAAATCCATGCGCAACGGTCTCGACACGAGTCTGTCGGCGATCCCTTTGGCTAATGGAAGATTAATACTATACGGCAATGCGGTAGAATCAATCCCGTCAAAGGTGGCTACTTTCATTGTGGGCGGATTGATACCCATGCCGGTGTTTACCCAAACGGAGTGACCGTACTGCCAAAGGCTGTCATTAGGAAATGCTATAACCGTATCCATTACGGGGGGAACGTTGAAAGAAAAATCGTCCCAAAAAGGCAACTGCATAGCTGTAAGTCCCTGAACACGCGCCGTAGGATTTTGCTTGTGAGGCTTCGACATATGTACAATTGGCGTCTGGACCAGCTGCGCCAAACTTAGAACAGAACAAAAAACAAAAGTCCAGGTTAAAGCTAATCGCATGCTAGAGGTTTCCTTCATTCCCTTTTTCAGGCTCTTTGTAACCCTTGGGAGCCAACCACAAATCGACCGGGTCACCCACACGCACAGAGTCGCCCGAAAGAGGATATTGTTTGAGAACGAACGAAGCCACACCTGTAGTATCTGCGCCTTCAGCGATTTCTACTTTGCCCAGGTGCAAATTCCACCCTGAAAGTTTTCGTAAGGCAGTTTCATAAGTATCGCCTATCACATTGCCAATAGTAAAGTCGGCGGGGCCGTACCCATCACCAACAACCAAATCAATCACTGAGCCTTTTGGCAACCTGGTACCTGCAGCGATCGGCAGTCCATGGTACCGAAACTCTCTTACCAAATTTTTGAACGGGCTGGCTTCGTAGTAGATACGACCCAGCTTCAATTCATTGCTTTTCAATACAGCTTTGGCATTGACAAGCGAGCCGTCCGTAAGATCGGGCATCGGCAGTGAGGGTGGCTTCACCCTGTTAAGCGAAACATACACCACTCGGTTTCCTTTCACCTTAGATCCAGGCACAGGAAATTGCCGGAGTACACTAAGTGCAGGCAACGTATCGGTGTAAGCCGAGTCATTCACCGAAAAGCGAAGTTGGTGTTGCTTCAAAAATTTCTCAAGGTCTTCTACTTTCACACCTTTCAAATCGGGCACATCTACCAATTCGCCATGGCTGGTAATGTTAGGTAAATAGATATAAAAATAGATGATGCAAAAAAACAGCAGTATTCCTACAGCAATAGCCAGATTCTTAATCAAGCCGCCAACGGAATCGTCTTTTAATATCTTTTTAATGTTCATAATTTAAAACTTCAGTGACGAAGAATAGCCTCGTACAACGCGTTGTGAATGATCAAACCTGTTTTGGGCCAGATCAACTAATTTCGATATTAAATCTGTAAATGAAATGCCTCGCTCCTTCCACATCATCGGAAACATACTTGAATTGGTAAAGCCAGGGATCGTGTTTATCTCATTTACATAAACCTTTCCCGAACCGGTCAAAAACAAATCGACCCGTGCAAAATCTTCACAGCACAAAGCCTGAAATGCCAGCAACGAATGCTCACGAATTTTCTTTGAGATATCAGCACTTAATTTGGCGGGAACTTCAATGCTCACGGCCTTGCCATCTACGTACTTGGCGTCAAAAGTATAAAACTCGTAATTCTTACTGATGACAATCTCACCTGGCAATGAAGCCGTAGCCGGCGTGTTGCCCAGCACTGCACACTCAATCTCTCGTCCCTGAATGTATTTTTCAAACAATACACAGTCGTCATAACGAAAACCTTCATCCACTGCCTTCTTGAAATCATCTTTCGATTTCACTTTCGATACGCCCACAGATGAACCAAGGCTTGCTGACTTCACCATAAAAGGCAGGCCCAATGATTTCCTTATTTTTTCAAACTCCAGTTTTTTCCGATCGGGGTAAAAGCAATAAGAAAAATCGGCAACTGGCAGACCAGCTTCTTTCAATAATTTCTTTGCAATCAGTTTATTCATGGCCATGGCTGAACCAAGAACACCCGTACCGACCATCGGAAGACTCACGGCCTTCAGCAATCCCTGAATACTACCGTCTTCACCATCTGTTCCATGTAATACCGGGAAAACAATGTCCGGAGTGAAGCTCCTTTTTTTTGTTTTAAAAACCGGATTGCCTGCATTCAGTTCTACCGAGAGCTTCTCACCCTTTTTTATTTTAGAAGTAACGTCTTTTGTAAGGTACCAGGCACCTTTTTCGGTGATACCAATCACTATGGGTTTGAATTTCTTCTGATCGATGAATTGAAAAATGTTTCTGGCCGAGTTTACAGAAACCCCATGCTCGACTGAGCGACCGCCATAAAGGATTGCAATTTTCTTTCTGCCCATGTGCTAATTTTCTTGCTCAAAGATGTTGAGGTTTTAGGGCATTTCCACGCCATGTGCCTAATTTTTCGGTCAATAACCGAGCAGCACTTTGGTTGAGCTAAGACTTGTGGCTGTTTGCACACGAACAATGTAGACTCCACCCGCTCCATATGGAAAATCGAGAGTGTATGTTTGATTCAATGTATCAGGGAATAGATTGTCAGAAACGGCATGCCCGAGCATATCATAAACCTGCATCCGGACAGGCTGCCTGTCAGGCAAATTAAATGTTACCTGTACAGGAGTAGTTTGTCCTCCGTAAACAGAATAAAGTCCGTCAATAGACGCTGGAGATGAATTGTCGTTAGCAAAAAATTCAATATTGTCGATGTATAAATTATTCCCATCACCATTGGTAGCCACAAACGCGAGGCGAACATTTTCCTTACCGGCTACGCTATCGAGGTTGACATAGTTTTTTGTCCACTGACTGTCATTTGATGGCAGCCAGGAGGTGCTGGAGTTAGTATTGGACAATGAAGAGCCCGAGGATGTAAATAATAATTTATTAAAGGTTTCGCCACAGTCAGTGGAAGAATATACTTGCAGCGTTTCACTGCCTGAAGTATTGAAAGCATAGCTTGTTTCGAAAAATACACTTGCTGTTTTGGTATTGGAGAAATCAAGTACGGGAGAGACCAGCCACGACTGTTCTCCGAGAGTTGGATAACCAAACGCGCTAAAAAGCAGAGAAATTGATTTGTTAGTTTTAGCCTGATACCACACTTGCCCTGCTTGCGGGCTGACAATCGACCAGGCGGAAGTAAAATTGTCATCGAAATTTTCCCGTAAAGGAATTACATCAGTTGCCGAGTTAATCACCAAGTTAGTGGAAAGGCTGTCAGTGGCAGAGATAGCTCCAGCAATCCCGTTGGGAGATTTTATTGCAATTGCCAGGGTATTGTTTCCATTGGCAAACGAAGCCGACGAAAGTGTGAAGTTCTTGGTTACAGCAAAATCCAAAGAAGCTGCGGTCACCTGTTGTGTTGTCTTCTGGCCGTTGACATAGACGTTAACCGTAAAGGAATTGATATTGGTATTGCCCATGTTCTTCACAGTAATCACAGGCGAAACGTTGGCAGTGCAACTCACTGGCGAAGGGCTAACCAGAGCGCTCAGCACAAATGAAGTAAGCGGGTTATTAAGTACGCTTACATTATCCAGATACAAATTATTACCATAATCGTTGATTCCCTCAAAAGCGATCTGGATTTTTTTGACCAATAAACTGGTTGAGCGAAATTACCGATGTCGTCCATTGAGAAGCTGTAGGTGTAAATGAAGAGCTCGTAGCAGTCGCTGTGGCCAGGGAGCTTCCGCTTTTATCAAAAATAACGACCGGAGAGCCACTAAAATCACAAACTGAAGATACAAGAACTCGCAACCCGTCGTTGGTGCCCTGCTGATACTGAGCATATGCATAATCAAACGAAAGAGAAGCGGTAGTCGCGGTGGTAAGGTCAAGCACGGGGGTGATCAGCATGTCTGACGAACCCGCGTTGTCGTAGTTGTAAAAATTAAGATACATGGCATTATTAGATCCCGACAAGGAAATATTGCTCCACGTAATTAGCTCATCGGGGTTCGTAATCTGCCAACCAGTTGGTGTTGTATTAAAAGGCTCGATCAATGGCAAAGCAGCATTGCCTGGAATAAGGGTAGAAATAGCCAGAGAATCGTTGGCAGGATTACCATCAGTGCCGGCATTAGTCTGAATAATCTTAAATGCAAAAACATTTGACGAACCAGCATTTACAGGAACAGAAGAAAAACTGACCGACGTCTCATCAGTTGATGCAAGACTCAAGGGAGAAAATGTCTTAGTTTCGGTAGAGTTTCCATTCAAATAAAATAGAATTTGTGCTGACGAAATTGAGTTTGATCCAAAATTCCGAATCGTAATAGACGGTGTTACACTTCCCTGGCAAGCCGTGGCTCCTGGTACGTCAATCGTTTTTATACCCAAGTCATTGGCTACCGGTGACGGAGGTTGTAAGCCTGGTGAAGTAAGGAGACTTGCCCTACGTGGGCCGTTATTAATAATGACATCCATCCTGTCTACCTGCCCTTGAGAGAAAATATTCATGCAGGCATCATCGGTGTAGTTCATATAATTAGAGTACATCGTATGAACATTACATTCAACCTGAATACCGGTTGGGCAAAGCCCGTTGTAATCTGTATTTTGAATCGGAGTATCGGAAACGTAATCCGTGCTGACACTGGGATCGCAAGAGTTTACATCGCCCCATACGTGCCGCAGGCCAAAGAAATGACCTATCTCGTGAGTAGCAGTCCTTCCCAAAGCATATTCGGATAATAAATTGAAAGCACTTCCACCGCTTGCCTGTGATGTTCCATAAGTTTGATAGTCCACCACCACACCATCGGTTAGTCTGTCATTAGAAGCGTCTTGCAAGCCTTGCAATGTAGATGAAACCGGAAGTTGCGTATAGCCAATCAATCCGCCCGTGAGATCAACTATCCAGATGTTCAAATAGTCTTCGGCAGGCCAATAACTTAACGCCTTAAATGTATAGTTGTCAGAAATATCCCAAGACGTCTGTGTTCCCTTCACACGTACAATTCCATTGGTTGCAAGTCCATCTGGGTCTTGCTTGGCCATTACAAACGTAATTGGAAACTCGCCCGCTACTGAGGTGAATTCGGCCAGTGTATTTGATGCATCTGAATTCAGTCTATTGTAATCATTGTTGAGCACCGGGATTTGTGAAAGTATCTGAGCATCAGAAATATTGGTACCAGTACCGACAGCTTCTCCATTGTGGATAACATGCACCACTACAGGCACTACATAATTGGAGCTTTCTACACGGTTGGCTTTAAAAGCCGCTGCCTTTTGGGCTATTTTATTTTTGATCCACGATTCAAACTGGTCAGTAGTCTCCCTCGATGGGTTTCTTTGTTGAAGTAGTTTTTGGTATTGCACGGTACCACAACGCTCTTGGGCTCGAGCAAAAAAGAGAACCAGCGAAAGTGAAACAACAAAAAATACTCTCAGCATAATCTTTGCAAGATAACCTTAACGCCTAAAAGTGAATTAGAGTATAGGCCGAAAGGTAAGTTTAATAGATCAAAAAATTATCAGATTATTGACTGGGAAGGCTTGGATATACGCAGACTGGGAGCTAAGATAAATTGATGACTTCAATGCTTTTGATTTCCGGAACCAGCCGTTTGACTGCTTCCTCCACGCCGGCCTTAAATGTCATTGTAGACATAGGGCAGGTGCCGCAATTTCCTACAAATTCCAATCGCAAAACCTTGTCTTCGGTAATTTCCAATACGCGAATGTTACCACCGTCAGCTTCGAGGTAAGGGCGAATGCCATCCAATGAGGCTTCAATGCGTTCGGTGATTTCGTCTATTTTAATTTCCATTATACAGTCAGTTCAACTTTTTTCGTAGTAGTAAAGGTAGCATTTCTAATCGCAACCTGTCGCGCCAGGTTTTCGGCCAAATCACGGAAAGCCAATGCTGTAGCTCCTTCTTTCATTACCACCGGCAAACCACTGTCTCCGCTTTCGCGAATACTTTGCACCAATGGAATCTGCCCGAGCAGGGGAACACCAAACTTCTCTGCTAAGTTCTTACCTCCGTCTTTTCCAAAGATAAAATATTTGTTGTCTGGCAATTCTTCGGGCGTAAAGTAGGCCATGTTTTCTACTACACCGAGGATAGGTACATTAATCTGCGGCTGCTTAAACATCGCCAAGCCTTTCATTGCATCGGCAAGGGCCACTTTTTGTGGTGTGGTAACAATAACAGCACCCGTGACCGGCACCGTCTGCACTAATGTCAAATGAATATCGCTTGTGCCCGGAGGTAAGTCAATTAATAAATAATCCAGCTCTCCCCAGTCGGCATCACTAATGAATTGTTTTAATGCAGAACTGGCCATAGGTCCGCGCCAAACCACTGCGCTTTCGGGCGGAGCAAGAAATCCTATTGAAATTAACTTCACACCATATTGCTGCAGCGGAACAATGATATTCTTTCCATTGACAACTTTCACTTCTGGTTGTTCTCGCTCGCAATTGAACATTACCGGAATCGATGGGCCCGAAATATCTGCGTCAATCAAGCCAACACTCGCTCCCGACTGAGCCAAAGCCACCGCCAGGTTCGTGGTTACTGTAGATTTTCCTACACCGCCTTTACCAGATGCAATAGCAATAATATTTTTTACACCAGGTAACAATGGCGCATTGTCGCGAAGCGAAGTTACCGATGATGTCATGAAGATATTGATGAGTGTACCAGCTGGAACCACTTTTTCTACTGCATCTTCGCAATCTTTCCTGATTTTCTCCTTCAACGGGCAGGCAGGTGTGGTAAGTACAACCGTAAAACTGACCTTGCATTCTGTTAAAGCAATATCTTTAATCATGTTCAACGTCACCAAGTCCTTTTTCAGGTCAGGATCCTCAACCGTTGAAAGTGCTTTTAGGATATCGGTAGATTGTATTTTCATGCCTATAAAAAGGTGCAATTTACATCTAAAACAAAACTAACCGGCAAGAGTTCGGCAAATAGATTCATAACTATAAAGTATCTTTGCTTCAATTTCAAAACGAATACACCAATGTCTGGTAAAGAAAGGCAAAGTCGCCACCGGGAGGCCATCCGTTATATCGAAAACGCGTCTGAAATCTTGCGCACAAAAGCGCGAAAGAAGGACAAATATTATGAAGATGATAAATATGTGTGCATGGCTTGTGCAACTGCTTGTAATGGCGTGCTTCTGGCAGCGGATACATATTTGGCGATGAAGGGGAAATCCATTGAGAAGAAAAAAGGTGCACGAATTAGCGTTGACGATTACCGGACTCGTTTGGTAAAAATCGACAAGACTATACTTAAAACATTCAATACAGCATATGAAATTTTGCACTTGGTCGGATATTATGAAGGAGAAACCAAATTCGATATTATCCGATCGGGAATTGATGCCGCTATCGACTTGATAAATGAAATCAAACCCTCAGGTGTACCCGATTTGAAACTAGAGCAAATTCCAGTTTGATCACGCGCGAAACGATAGAGGAAGTCAAAAACCGGATGGACATTGTGGATGTCATCAGCGACTTCGTGTCGTTGAAGAAATCCGGACAAAACTATAAGGCACTTAGTCCTTTCAATAACGAAAAAACAGCTTCATTTTTTGTAGTTCCGGCTAAGGGGATTTTTAAAGACTTCAGCAGCGGCAAGGGTGGCGATGCTTTTACTTTCGTAATGGAACACGAGAAACTAAGCTACGCAGAAGCCATTCGGTATCTCGCCAAAAAATACGGTGTAGAAATCAAAGAAGATCGTACACTCAACGAATCCAAGGAAGAGCAAAGTGAGCGTGAGGGGCTTTACATCCTGATGAACTTTGCCAAAGACTATTACAAAAATGTTTTAACGACTGTTGAGGAAGGGCAAAGTATTGGGCTTAGTTATTTTCGTGAGCGCGGCTTTAACGATCGCACGCTCGAAAAATTCGAACTTGGCTATGCACTCGAAGGCTGGGAGAATTTCAGCAACGAAGCCATTGCCAAAGGCTATAACAAAGAACTTCTTGAAAAGACAGGCCTAGTCGTAAAAAAAGAAGATGGTTCAAGCTATGATCGCTTCCGCGGAAGGGTAATTTTTCCAGTCCATAATCTTGCCGGAAAAGTAATTGCATTTGGCGCACGCATGCTCAGCAAGGAAAAAAATCAACCGAAGTATATCAACTCGCCAGAAACGGATATCTATCACAAGAGCGATGTCCTATACGGCTTGTACCAGGGCAAAAACGCGATTCGTCAAAATGATACTTGCTATTTAGTTGAAGGCTACACCGATGTGATATCAATGCACCAGGCCGATGTCGAAAACGTTGTGGCATCGAGCGGTACTGCACTTACCGAAAATCAAATTAAACTGATCCGAAGGTTTACAGAGAATATCACCGTTCTTTTTGATGGAGATTCGGCCGGGATTAAAGCTGCCCTTCGTGGCATTGACATGATCTTGAAAGGCGGACTCAATGTGAGGGTACTATTATTTCCCGACAACGAAGATCCAGACAGCTTCTCTAGAAAACTTGGCACTGCTGAGTTTCAAAAATATTTGAAGGACCATACACAGGATTTCGTTTCGTTCAAAGCTGGCCTATATGCAAAAGAAGCCGGTGGCGATCCGATACGCAAAGCTGAGTCAATCAAAGAAATAGTTTCAAGCATTGCATTTATTCCCGATCCCATCAAGCGCTCGGTCTATATTCAAGAGACAAGTCATTTATTAAAAATAAGTGAGCAGGTTCTTCTTACTGAGCTGAATAAAATACTAATTCTCGAACGGAAGAAAAACGATAAAGACAAGATTAGAAGTCAGGACGACGTTCTTGAACCGTTGGCGCCAATTGAGGACATCTCAGCT
>Ga0206976_1142_pt1 | contig 22678 bp, 19 predicted proteins | sample Alteio_BWOrgHeat_82_FD_152926 | JGI IMG/M metagenome (GOLD analysis project Ga0206976, IMG submission 152926) | Enriched cells from forest soil in Barre Woods Harvard Forest LTER site, Petersham, Massachusetts, United States -... | ecosystem: Environmental > Terrestrial > Soil > Temperate forest >... | reverse complement strand
TTCGCCACCATGGCAAGCGTGCCGACTTTATAGTGAAAGGCATGCTGGAACACAGCCGCACCAGTACAGGTGAAAGGCAGGCAACCAATATCAATGTACTGGCGGATGAGTTTCTGAAACTATCCTACCACGGTCTGAGGGCGAAGGATAAGAACTTCAACGCCGACCTGATAACCAACTTCGACACCTCGATACCGATAATGAATATTGTGCAGCAGGACATCGGCCGGGTACTGCTGAATTTGTTCAATAATGCTTTTTACGCTGTCAACCAAAAGCAGAAAACAGCGGGTGCGGATTATAAGCCCATTGTCGAAGTAAGCACGGCGCAGCAAAATGGTTCGATAATGATCTCGATTAAAGACAATGGCACCGGCATCCCTGAAAACATCCGCGAAAAGATCATGCAGCCTTTCTTTACCACCAAACCCACCGGCGAAGGAACGGGATTAGGTTTATCCTTGAGCTATGATATTGTGGTGAAAGGGCATGGTGGTACTTTAGACATCGTGAGCAAAGAAGGCGAAGGCTCGGAGTTTGAGGTTAGGATACCGGTTAGTTAAGGCTACATTCGTTCAGAATAACAAAAATAAAATTGTCATTCCGAACGTAGTGAAGAATCTACCCGCCATGCATCATAGTCAGCTTTACGCTATAAGGAGATCCTTCGCTATGCTCAGGATGACAAAAAACAATCTACTGCCCCAACACCTTTGAAAACTTAGTGCTGTAATCTTTTACCTGCGCCAGCAGCCTGGTATTCAGTTCAGCTTGGTCATTAGCCTTAGCTTTCTCGGCCATCGCATTTAAAACCGACACGCCAAACTGTACATCCTGTGCATTTACGTTATCAGGACTATTTTGCAGCATATTGTAATTATAGTCAAGCTGATCAGTCAGGTAACTATCCACACTGGCCACATACTTATTGGCCATAGCGGTATCATGCAATTTGTAAGCGGTATCGATGATAAAATATTTGCTTTGGGCCATACCCATGAAGGGATAGATATCGGGCATTTCCTGGTCATACTTTTTAAGGGCATTAAGGGCAAGGTCATTATGGCCCTCCTGCATCAATCCCTGCGCCAGCTCCAAAAAGGTAGTGGTGATCACCGGGTAAAATAAATTGGTCGATTGCTCGTCCAAATATTTTGCATGTTTAAAATTACCCCATTTAAATTTGGTCATCAGGTTATCATACATCACCAGGCTATTCACCTTGGTTTGCTGCTTGTTTGTTGTATCTGGTTTAAACGGAATAAGGTGATAAACGAAGCCTTCCTTATAAAGATAAGGTTGCAAGCCATTCAGATCTCTGCCGCCCATAGTTGCGGTAAAGCATATCGGCCTTTTCCAGTCATTGTGCACCAATATATCTATCAGTGCCAGGTTATCCTTGGTAATATAATTACCATCAAACTTCCATTGCATGCTATCGGTTATCCTGCTTTTCTGCGCCGGTGTAACCACACCGTTCCTTACTATTTCATCAGGATTAATGGTCATTTTAAAGTTTTTGGTGGGGAAGTAATTCAGCTTGCTGCCGTCCTGCATCTCCACTTTAGTTTGATCATCATCAGAGGTGATAAAATCAAATATCTCCTTCAGTTCCACCGAATCGTATATTTTCTTTTCGCTGAACGGGATATAGTCGCGAACGCCCTCCTTGTACTTATCAAAAGTCATGGTGATAGGTAACGGCGCCGACTGGTTCATTTTCCCCTGCATCTGATGGATGTACCAATCGCTGCCAAACAGGGTATTGATCACGATACGTACATCCGGCCTTATGCCCTCAACTTCCTGGTCGTACCATAAAGAATAGGTATCATTATCAGCCCCCGTAAATAGTATGGCATTCGGGGGACATGATATCAGGTAATTATAAGCCATATCATGCGGTGTCATTTTGGTGGAGCGGTCGTGCGCTTTCCATTCCTGGTTGGCCATCAGCACCGGCACTACCAACAAGCAAAGCCCTATAGTTGCATAGCCTGCTACGTTTGCGTTTATTTTTTTAGGGACGATCTCCGCCAGCCCGATCACACCCAACCCGATCCATATCGCAAAGGCATAAAATGAGGCCACATACGAATAATCCCGCTCGCGGGGCTGTACACCCGGCTGGTTCACATACAGTACTATCGCCAGCCCGGTAAAAAACCATAGCAGGGTAATGATCAGCGCATCGCGTTTATTGCGCCTGTATTGGTAAACTATCCCGATAATTCCTAAAATTAGCGGCAATGCATACAGCGGCGTATAAGTGTTTCCATGAAGTACAGAATTAGGCAGGTGCCTGGCATGATCGAATATGCCCGTGGTCCAGTCGCCGTCAACATATCCATGGAAACCACCCATTTGCTGCTGGCCATCCTGCTCATTAATACGCCCGGCGAAATTCCATAAAAAATACCTGGCGTACATCTGGTATATCTGCCAGCTAAACATCCATTTCATATTATCGGTAAAGGTGGGCACATCCGTATCAGATAATTGAAGCCATTGCCTGTAAAACAAAGGGTCCTGGCTATCCTGGCTAAATATGCGCGGCAATAAAGTAGTATGGTCGTAGCTGGTTTCAATTGTTTTACCCGCTTGTTCATATAGGGTTTTGCCCTTGCGATAGATGGTGCTGCCGTCGGTCTGCGCAGTCACTTTAGCATCAAAATAAGGGCCGGTAAGCAGCGGCATCTGCGGATATTGTATGCGGTTAAGATAGCCGTATAGGGTAAAAGCATTGTCCGCGTGCGAATTGTTCAGATCAGTATTTGCCGTCGCCCGGATAGGAATATAGGCAAACGAGCCATAGCCGAAATAAATAAAGGCCACGCACAAAAACGCCAGGTTCAGCGCCGGTTTGTTTTTACGGATACTGTATCTTATCCCTAAAACCAATATCCCAATTAATATCAGCAGAAAAACAAATGCACCGCTGCCAAAGCCCATGCCCAGTGTGTTAACAAAGAATAGGTCGAAATAAGCAGCTATTTCCACCGTATATCCGCGGATACCAAATTGCACCAAACCCAGGATCGCGATGCTGATGAGGAACGCAATAATGCCGCTTTTGAGGTTGATATTTTTATACCTGCGGAAGTAATAAACCAAAACTACCGCCGGGATAGTGAGTAAATTAAGCAGGTGGATACCGATTGATAACCCGATAATATATGCGATAAAAACGATCCATTTATCCGCGCCGGGCTCATCCGAATGGGCATCCCATTTCAATATCGCCCAAAAAACAATAGCCGTACAAAGCGCCGCCATCGCGAACACGATGGTCTCCACTGCAGAGAACCAGAAGGTATCGCTAAAGGCAAAAGCCAGCGCTCCTACTAAACCCGCGCCCATGATCAATATTTGTTTGTTGCGGTCAAGTTCTTTATTGTTTTTAAGCAGGAGTTTCCGGGCCATCAACGTGATCGTCCAGAAAAGGAACATGATTGTGGCCCCGCTTGCCAGCGCGCAACTCATATTGGTAAAATAGGCCACCTTGGTGGTGTCGCCCATTGACAGCAGCGAGAATACCTTGCAGATCATGGCAAACAGCGGGTAGCCCGGCTGGTGCGATACTTGCAAGCGATAGGCGCAGGCAATAAATTCGCCGCAGTCCCAAAAGCTTACGGATGGTTCTAAAGTTAAAATGTAAGTGACTGATGCTATTACAAAGCAAATCCAGCCCAGGAGGTTGTTGATCTTGTTATGCTGCATGGTGATATCAGGGTAAATGTATTATCATTACCTAAATATCCGTGCTTTTTATAAGTTATTTATGCTGATGAGCCTTAATTAACATCTTTTAACAATATTTAACATTGAGGCAGACGAACGAGATTTAATGTACCCCTTTAAAACTTCAGCGAAGCGCCCGTTTCAAAATAAAATATACCCGATCCGCTAACCATACCGGCTGTAATACGTGGCGGCAATTTGTTTTCGGCGATAGCATAGGTTGGTGTAAAACTCAGGATCAATATGCCTATTTTATACTCTACAGGCACCGAAAACTCATAATCAAGGATATTATATTTACTTAACTTTTTCTTCTGCGCAGCTATCAGTTTTTCTGCAGCAGCTTCCCTGGCCTGGCCTTTAGCGGTAAGCTTATATTTTTTTAGGGTTAAATAGGCATCATAAAAGTTTTGTGTTCCTGTATTTATGGCAGCGGTAGGCGAAATGATGATCAGATCTTTATCGCCAAAAATACCTTCTTTGGCAAAATCGTGGCTGAGTCCCGCGTTCGCAAAAATGTCGTTCCCGAAACCTTGTTTAATGATGTTGTAATCTACTGCCACCGAAGGAGTGATAATACTGGCGATATCATAATCTAAAGCAGCGCTGAAAGTACTGCTGATGGACGACCCGATCTGCGTACTATTAGCATTATAGAACAACTTGGTGAACGAAACACTTCCGCTCAGGTCGTCCGTAATATCATAATCATATCCCGCGGCTACACTGCCACCGTCAAGCCTGTTGGTAACACGGTTGGGGATATAATCCGCGCTGGCTGAAATAAATATGCCGTTTTTAAAGGAGTATTTAAGTACAGGCAAAACAGTGGGTGTCTTTACCGTATCTGCACGGCCCATAAATACGTTGTTGCTCAAATAACTAACACCGAATTTAAAGGAGGCCGTCTTGTCGCTTTTATCCGCATCGTCCTCTGTGGGGGTTTGAGCAAAAGCGCTGCCGGCAATAAAAAACAAAAGAAAAGTTAATAGGGGTACGTAAATAATTTTCATCATATATAATTTGACAATAGCTTCTAATAAGCACTGATAGACTGTATTACGCTTAGATGGTTTAATTGGTTCATTAAAGAATATTTATTATTTTCTTATTAAACCATTTAATATTTCTGCCGTCCTATTCTGCAAACAAATAACAAATAAGTTACATAAACAGTATAATAATCAAAAAACCAAACCCCGAAAAGTTATGAAAAAAGTTGCTCTATTAGCAGTTGCGGTTCTATTCTCAGCTGTTACATTCGCTCAAACAAGTACCCCTGCCACCGCCCCTGCGCCTGCCACGCCTCCGGCAACAAATCCGGTAGTTAAAACTCAAATGAAAGATCTGCGTAAGGATGTACGTGCTTACGACAAACAAAAAGCCCTGGTTAAACAGGATGTTAAAAAAGGCGACCTTACTGATGCTAAAACTGCCCTTGCAGCCGCAAAAACAGATAAAGCCGATATTAAAGCCGATGCAAAAGTTTTAAAAACAGAAGGCGTTGCCCACCCGGTTAAATTAGCTGACAAGCAAGTTAAAAAAATTGATGAGAAAGATGTTAAGGCTGACCTGAAGGCTGTTAAAACTGATAAAGTGACCGAGCAAAAAGATGTGAAAGCCGGTGATATCACGGGCGCACAAGCTGCCCAGGCTAGCCTGAAAGCTGATGCTAAAGATCTGAAGAAAGATGTTAAAGCAGCAAAACGTGATGGTATAAAACACCCTATCCGTCGCGCCAAATAAATATATAACCCTAATATATTGAAAAGGGATGCTGAGAGGCATACCTTTTTTGTTGCTTAATTTTGGAATTATAAACTCTCCACCCTTCTCAACGCCATCACATATCCAAAGTGCAGCCCCTCGTGGAATTGCAGAAAATTGATGGCATCATCAATATTGGCAAGTTCCACATCATACCGGGTGGTCCAGGCGGTATAGTTTGCAAACAGGTTATTGGCATGATCAATCTCCAATTGTTCCAATGTCGAAAACATCAAATCCTTTATTTCGCTTATTCCGGCATCAATAACAAACCCCTCTGGTTTTGTACCCGATCTGAACATACTTACAAAACCCTCGCCTGTCACGGGCGCCAATCCGGCCCTTACATAACACACGCCCTGCTGCGCTGCTATCATATGCGCCAGGTTCCAGATGATGTTATTGTTAAAGCCATCGGGGATCTTATTTAATTGTTCAACGGTCAGGTCTTTTACCAATTCAAGCAGCGAAACCCTGGTCTTTTTTATTATTTCTATTTGTTTGGTCATATACTTATTTCAAATTATATGGGTTAATACTATTTAATCCACTAATTTTCTCAAAATCATTTATATTCCTGGTAAGTAAATCTAAGTCATTTACTATCGCGGTAGCTGCAATAATGGCATCTGGAAGTTTCACCCGATGGTTTTTCCTCAGTTCGATAGTCTTAAGAATTACAGCTTCATCTAACCCAAAAACTTGAGATGCATTGATAAAACCATTCAATACCTCTAATTGGTTTTTTGTGATCTTTGACCACGCCAGTAATTCTATTCGTGAAATCACAGAAATTTGTATCGAAAGAGCATCTATTAAAGCTGAAGCTGTATCAGGTAGCTTATTTTCGAGATAATCAACCACCGCATTAGTATCTATTAAATATCCCTTTCCCATTCGTTGCGGGTATCTTTAATATGAGATTGGAAATCTTTGTATTGTTCGTCTGAAAGCTTTAATGTACCTCTGAAATCAGAAGGCTTTTTTGTGGTGCTTGTTTCTTGCTTTAATTCATCAATATCATACATCAATATCTCAATTTGCTTCCCAATGTAGCTTTCGGGTACGTGCAATGATATATCCTGCTTTTCAGGGGTTATTAATGTTCGTATCATATTAACAAATTTACTAATTATCAGGCAATAAGTCCCCATATTTTCTATACATCAAAAAATCATAGTAAGTAATGACCATTCTATGTAATTCAATCAGGTTGTCAATTCTAAATATTATCATAAATTAGCATTTCAACGCAACGCTCAAAACACAAAATGACAGCTTCAAAAAAAGCAATTGTTTGCTTATCTATAGTTACTGCTTTTTTTTGTTCCTGTACACCTTCATCTACACCTAAAACAGTTACAGACTGGCCTGTTTATGGCGGTTCAAAAAAGGCCGATCACTACTCCAAATTAAAACAGATCGATACATCAAACGTAAGCCGTTTACAAATGGCCTGGATATATCACACGGAAGATGCCGACCTGAAAGCGTCATCCCAGATACAATGCAATCCCATCATCGTTAACGGCATTCTTTATGGCACCACACCGCGGCTCAAATTGATTGCCCTGTATGCAGCAACCGGCTCACAGAAATGGGTGTTTGACCCTGCCGGTAGCAGCAATTCAACCCCGGCCAATTTCGGGATGAACAACAGCCGCGGCGTAACCTATTGGGAGAGCGGCAATGATAAACGGGTATTATATTGTGCGGGCTCATACATTTATGCGTTAGATGCCCTGACCGGAGAACAGATCAAAAGTTTTGGCAATGGCGGCACCGTCGACCTGCATAACGACCTTGGTCGGGATGCAAAAAAACTATACATATCAGCCACATCACCGGGTATTATTTATCACGACCTGTATATTGTTGGCAGTCGTGTAAACGAAACTGCCGATGCCGCACCGGGCCATATCCGGGCGTATGATGTGCGCACGGGCAAATTAAAGTGGATATTCCACACCATACCCTACCCCGGCGAATATGGCTATAACACCTGGGATGATCCCCAAGCTTATAAACACATCGGTTCTGCTAACTGCTGGGCCGGTTTCAGTATGGACGAAAAAAAAGGCTTGCTGTTCGTCCCAACAGGCTCGGCGGCTTATGATTTTTATGGAGGAAAAAGAAAAGGTGCGGGCCTGTTCGCCAACTGCCTGCTGGCGCTTGATGCCGCTACCGGCAAACTGGTATGGCATTACCAGGTGATCCATCACGATATGTGGGATAAGGATTTGCCAACGGCACCTGCACTGGTCACCATTAAACAAAATGGGAAAACTATTGATGCCGTGGCACAGCCTACCAAGCATGGGTTTATATTTGTGCTCGATCGTAGTACAGGCAAGCCATTGTTCCCCATTGATGAAAAGCCGGTATCAACAGTTTCAGAGCTGGAAGGCGAACAACCCTGGCCAACGCAGCCCATACCATCATTACCGGTTCCTTTCACCAGGCAAACCTTCACCGAAAAAGATATCAATCCCTATATATCAGATGCATCTAAAGCTGAGGTACTGAAAAGGCTGCGCACTTACCGCTACGGGAGCATGTTTATACCACCGGGCAAAATACCTTCAGTTATCTTTCCGGGTTTTGATGGTGGTGCGGAATGGGGCGGCCCGGCTTATGACCCCGCCAGCGGCTTATTGTACATCAATGCCAACGAAATGGCCTGGGTGATGACCATGATCGACTCAAAGCAGGAAAGTTCAAAGCCGGAGAACTTTATGCAGGCAGGCAACCGGCTGTTTACCACTAATTGTATGGGCTGCCACGGGGCTGACCGGAAAGGCACCGGCAACTACCCTTCGCTGATCAACATCGCTGCTAAGTATAAAGACAACCAGATAGATGCGCTATTACAAAACGGCAGGCGCATGATGCCATCGTTTAAACAATTAACTGCACAGGACAGGCAGGCTATTATATCGTTTATCACCAATAATAAAAATACGGAGGCCCACGCTTTTGCACCCGAACACAAGGCAATTGACCCTTACCTGGATATCCCTTACGAGATGACCGGGTATAATAAGTTTTTAACCACCGAAGGCTACCCGGCTATTGCACCACCATGGGGAACTTTAAATGCCATCGACCTGAACACCGGCAAAATGGTTTGGCGCATACCTTTGGGCGATGACCCGGCATTATCGCAAAAAGGCAGGCCCACCACCGGAACAGAAAATTATGGCGGCCCGGTAGTTACCGCAGGGGGATTGGTTTTTATCGCCGCTACTAAAGACGAAAAGATAAGGGCCTTTAATAAACGAACGGGCAAATTAGTATGGGAGGCCAAATTGCCTGCTTCGGGTTTTGCTACGCCAAGTGTGTATGAAGTTAACGGCCGCGAATACCTCGTGATAGCCTGCGGCGGTGGAAAACTGAAAGTAAAATCCGGCGATGCGTATGTAGCTTTTGCTTTGCCCCAATAAATACGTCTTAAAGAAAAGACAATTAAAAAGTCTCCCCTACCGGGGGAGATTTAGAGGGGGCTAATTTATTTGATTAGATTTGGCCGATCAATTTATCATGAATGCAGTTGTCCCATTCAAATAGCCCCTCAACCGGCAAGGAGCAGACAGATAAAGCTATCTGGTATTTTTTGCTGTGCTGGGCAATTTTAAACGCGGTACAGGCTTATACTTTGGAGATCCATGCCGATGAAGCTTATTACTGGGTTTATTCGCGCTTTTTAGACTGGGGTTATTTTGACCATCCTCCTATGGTGGCCATCTTTATCCTGATCGGCGACAGCATAGTTCACAATGAATTCGGCCTGCGCCTGATGACGGTTATTTCGAGTACCGTATCTCTATACGTGCTGTGGCTGATCGTAAAAAGATACCAGGTCGAAGCAAAATGGTTTATCCTCACCGTATCCGGGATATTCATTTTTCACATCTATGGCTTTACTACCACCCCCGATGCCCCGCTGTTTCTGTTTACCGTGCTGTTCTATCTCGTCTATCAGAAATATGCAAACGAAGACCATATCAAATGGGCGCTGTTATTAGCAGTCATCATCGCCTGCCTGCTTTACAGCAAATATCATGGGATATTGCTTATCGGGTTTACCATCCTGTCCAACATCGGCTTGTTTAAAAGAAGGTCGCTATGGATCATCGTTTTGCTTTCGGTCGCGCTTTTTATCCCGCATATATTATGGCAGATCAATCACGGTTATCCTTCCATCAACTATCATTTGTTTGAGCAATCGTCCGATCATTACCAGTTTTCGCAAACCTATACTTATTTTCCGGGGCAGTTATTAATGGCGGGGCCTTTGATTGGCTGGTTCCTGTTTTACACTGCTTTTAAAACCCGTATTAAAGATACCTTCATCCGTTGTCTGATGGTGAACTGTATCGGCACGTTCGCGTTCTTCCTCATCAGCAGTATCAAAGGCGAGGTGCAGCCGCAATGGACACTAATCGCATTCGCACCGCTGATCATACTGGCGTTGATCTACTTTAAACAAACAGATAGCCGACGGGTATGGTTTGCAAGGCTGGCTGTTGCAAACCTGGTTTTTATTGTGCTCATCAGGGTGCTCATCATTACCGGCTCGCCATTGATCAGGAAGATAGGACAGGTAAAAGGCTTATATGGTTTTAGGGAATGGGCGCAGCTGATCCACAAAAAGGTAGGTGAAAGTTATGTGGTAATGACAGACGGTTTCCAGAATCCATCGAAATATGATTTTTATACTAACAGTACGAAAGCGTTTGCTTACGACAAAAGGGACTACCGCCTCACCCAATTTGATATATGGCCTATAGAAGATCGGATGCAGCATAAAAAGGTCTATTACCTGGTAAAAACTCCTGTAAAAGGGGTCACGATAGATACACTTAACACTACCGGCGGGATATGGTATGGCGCATGGGTAAGCGATCTGCGTACTTATCAGAAAGTGAAGATAACAACCGTTAGCCCTCAAATAAAGGCAACATCGGGACAAAAAATAATGATCGACCTGGCGATAACAAATCCATACCCCTACACAATAAATTTCAGCAATACAGGTTATGAACACAAGGTGGCACTTGAGGCTTGTTTATTTAAGGGTACGGATCTTATTGGAGTGCAGGAAGCGGGGGAGGATTTTCATCAATTGGCCTTAAAACCTGCGCAAAGCACACATTATAGGTTTATATTTGCGGCGCCTATGCAAAAGGGCAAATACACAATGCTTTTTTCACTGATCACCGACCCATTTGCGGGCAGCAAGAACAGCCGGATCATCAGTTTAACAATCGAATAAATAATATGAATAAAAAATTCTACCTCTCCTTAATTTTTACTTTTCTAATCAGCGGCCTGGCGCTGGCGCAAACTTCTGTCGACATCAACTTTAACGGCTTAGGTTTCCTGGATAACCGGGAGTATAAGGATTTTGTGGCCCGCTCACGTACTTATTCCGGCACACGCACCGCGCTGGATCTCGGGTTGAATGTGGACAGTCTTAACAGTTTCGTAGTGGGTGCTAATGCCATACATGAATTTGGGGCGATCCCCTATTTTCTGAAGGTCGACCCGGTAGCGTATTATAAATTCAACAATCAAAACTGGCGTTTTAATATTGGAGAGTTTCCGAGGGAAGGGTTGATTGATAACTATCCGCGCGCTTTGCTGAATGATACCCTGCAATATTACCGCCCCAACATGGAAGGGATGTTTTTGCGCTTTATCACCAACAACAAAAGCTTTACAGAAAGTTTATGGATCGACTGGGTGAGCCGCCAAACCGATACCCAGCGTGAAGAATTTTTGGTTGGGTTTGAAGGCAAATATAAACCCGATCCTTACGGGCCATTTTATATCGCCAATTATTTTGTTTTACTGCACGATGCCGGAGCTGCTATTTTGTTGCCTAACGACCATATTATGGATAATGGCGGCTTCCAGGTACGAGCCGGGCTTGATTTTAGTCACAAAACGTTCCTCGATTCCTTATCGATAGAGGCAGGTGAAATGACCGGGCTCGAAAGAACACGCGGGGTGGACCAATTACAAACCCCAACCGGGGTGGTAGCCAGCGTATATTTAAGCTACTGGAGGCTGGCGATATTCAATGAGTTTTATCATGGCAAGGGGGTGAACCTGATGTATGGCGATTCGTTCTATGAAAAATCAACTTATGACCGCCTTGATTTTATTATTACCGCCTTTAAAGCTAACCGCCTGAAAGGGCAATTTACCTTCACCGCGCATCGCACGCCGGGGTACACCAGTAACCAGGAAGCCTTTAAATTAACGTATGATCTGGGGCGAAAGGTGATAGCGAGGTTTAATGATTAAGAAGCCAAAAGCATAAAGTCCAAAGCTGAAAGCAAAAAAGATCTTTATGCTTTCAGCTTTGTGCGTTCACCTTTTTAGTACCGCTCAATATCCCCGCTACCCGATTTCGAAGCGGAAACACTTTTAACTCCACGGTTATAATGCACATCGCCCGAGCCTGATACGGAAGCTTCCACCTTATTGCTGGCATTAATATCAACATCGCCTGAACCTGAAACACGCACTGCGGTATTGATGGTTACCAGGTTGCGGGCGGTAAAATCACCCGAGCCAACAACGCTCACGGTTGAGTTATCTGCACTGCCCGAAAGTTTAACATCACCCGAGCCGGATACGCTGCTTTCCAAAGTTTTTACATTGACTTTTCCCACCATATCACCAGATCCGCTCACCCTGATCTTTAATGTATTGGCAGTGATCCCCTCTTTGAAGGATATATCCCCGGAGCCGGAGACATTGATGCTGTTGATATCTTTCACGGTCACATATACCGCTATTTTTTTATGATGACTGCCAAACCAGTCGCCCCAATGAAAGCCAACATCATGCCTGTTATAAATTTTTAAAACACCGTCGTGCACTTCGGTCAAGATGCGATGAATAACGTCTTCGGGGGCTTCTACCCTTACCGATTCGGTTGAACCCTGTGTAAGGAAAACATCAAATGAACCCTCAAGGTCAACCGCGTTAAAACCGGAAAGGTGACGGTCTTCAGTTTTATATTGGTTAGTATTGATAGTAGTGGTATGCGAATTAGCAAAAACATAGGCTGGTGCCGATAAAAGGGCCGCTGAAAGGAATAACCTGGTCAATAATTTCATAGTTGAGTTGTTTTACAATTAGACGCCGATATGGTAAAAAGGTTGCAGGTAAAATTATAAAAATAATAAATAAAACGTCATTAAGGAACGAAGCAATCTCTACACCCTCCCCAGATAAACCTCCGTCACATATCTAAAAATTACCGACCCGTTGGTTTGATACCGGTCAAAAATATCCTTAAGCCTGATTCCCAACGCCCTGCCTGCTTCCGACTCCTGTGCTGGCAGGTACGATGAGGAAAAGGCCCTCCCGGTTAACTGTTCCAGGTTAAATACCTGCACATTGGGGAACGTAAACCGGGTATATTTGCCATCGCGGTAAAAGTTTTCAAACTCCGTTTTAGTCAGGTTCTGGTGGTTCACCCGCTCATAATCGCCGCTCACATCTTTCAGCAACTGATCGTAGGCGATGGCAAAATCATCGGCATCAATGCTGCGGTTATTCCAGGTTAGCGCTACCCATCCATCGGGCTGCAATATCCGTTCAAATTCCGCTTTTGTTTCGGGTGTATTAAACCAGTGGAAGGCTTGCGCGCAAACTATAAACCCCACGCTTGCTGGCGACAAATTTGTAGCTTCGGCAGTACCATTTACAGAGTGATAATTGGTATAATGGCTCAACTGGCGGCCAGCCTCGCTGCGCATGGCCTCGTTGGGTTCAACCGCATAAACTGTATAGCCGCGTTCCAGCAGTGGTTTAGTGAAAATACCTGTTCCAGAGCCGATATCAGCAATTACGGATGAGGTTGTTAAACCACATTCCTGTTGCAGCAAGTCAAATACTTCTGGCGGGTAACCCGGCCGGTATTTTACATAATTTTCCACCCGGTCGCTAAAGCGTATAGTGGAATTACTCGTCATGATTTATATACTGATGAAAAACGACGCCTCAAAAACATGCCCGTACTTAAGCTGCTGTATGGCCTCTTTCTGGCTGATGTCCACGTGCTTGCCTACGGTGTCAGCACATCCCAGCCAGGGTTCGATACACAGGAAATCGGCACCTGGTTTGGCCCATATCCCCAGGTAACTGAAATGCGGGAACTCTACAGAAATGGTCTGGTCGTGCTTATCGCTCCTGATCGTCACCTCGCGCGAACGCGGCTTCTTAAACACCCAGGCATCCTGGATAAACATATCGCGTGTTAAGTGCAGCTTCTTGCCGTCCAATTGCACAGACTGGGTTTCGCCGGTAAAAAATCCTTCAGGCGATAGCAGGTGTTTCACCAGCTTTTCCTCTACCTCAAATTCCAGGTAATAATCCTCATAATTTTCACCGGTTTTGAATGGCACATTAAATGCAGGGTGACCGCCTACCGAAAAATAAATAGGGTCGCGTTCATGATTGATCACCTTATAGGTAACCCTGAGGGCATTTTCGATCAGGTCGTAATGTACCTGGAAATCAAACTTGTAAGGGTACACTTTGAAGGTATGATCTGAGCTCGGCAGCGAGAACCTGGCCGATATCTCGTTGGATTCGATCAGCAATAACTCCGATTGGCGGTTGAACCCGTGCCGTTCCATTTTGTAGGCTTTACCATTAACCAACAGCTGGTTATCTATTAATCCCCCCACAACAGGGAACAGGTTTGGCGCATGCCAGGGCCATATATTAGGGTCGGCCTGCCAAAGGTGTTCCACCCCCGAAACTTTGTTATAGATCGAGGTCATTTCGCCCCCTTTATTGCGGATGGATACTTTTAAAAAATCGTTTTCAATGGTGGTCATGAGGTCTGTTATTTTAATCGGCACAGGTATTTTGGGCATATCCAAATTACAGTATTTTTTTCAAAACAAATTCAATATACTAACCAATAAAATTCACGCTTGTTTGAGTGTTAGAGATTAGTGATTGGAAAATAGAGATTAGTTTTTGATATCCTTATTTAGAGCTTATCATCGTTCTTTTTCTTTTTCAAAAAGCATTAATGCTCCGTAGGAGCTACCGCTTTGTAGAAATCAAACATCGAAAACCTATTTGCCCCGTCAGGGGCTACCCCTGGGCAATTGGGTAACCCCTGACGGGGCAAAACAATTATGTTATGCAATCAGCTACAAAGCAGTAGCCTCTACGAGGCATAACTTCACCAATAATAATTTACTTAGCTTAATCGTCATCATCCTTCTTTTTCTTCTCCAAAATCACAAAGGCGCTGCGCTTTGGGGCGGGCATTTCAGAATTTTCGCCTTTAACATATTTCCATATCACCTGGTTCAGGTCCAGATCGGGCACTTTATCTTCTTTAGCAAGGTTGAAAAATTGCGAGCGCCTGCTGCTTGCATTATCGGCCACGTTACGCTGTTCCAGGTCAACCTGCGCGGGTTTGGCTGTGTATGGACTAAAATCGGGCTGGCTGGTAAAGCAATCATACATTGGCAGGGCGGCGGCATCGTATTGGCTCATAGGCGGCAGGCCGAGTATCAACTCAATTGTCCGCAGCACCCCTGATGTAGAGTACATATCATGGATCACTGCGTTGCGTTTTACATAGGGCCCGGCTACTTCCACGGGTGAGCGGTGTGCATCTACATGGTCGGGGCCGTTTTGGGCGTCATCCTCTAAGATAAACACCACCGATTCCTTCCATACCGGGCTTTTTGAAAGATGCTCCAAAAACTGCCCGATAGCGAGGTCGTTATCGCCAACAGCTGCAATCGGCGATATGGCGCCCTTATGTTGCCCGCTGGTATGGTCGTTACAAATGCGAATGGTGTTGAACTGCGGCACCGCATTGATGGCTGCCAGCGAATCAAAATCATGCGCCCAGATGGCCTCGCGGGTTACATCTTTAATATCCAGGTCAAAACTGGGCGACGGCACACAATAATGCCCCTCCAATACTTTGATATTGGGTTTGTGATCATCGGCAAATTCACCATAGGTGCGGTAGCTTACACCAGCGCGCTTGCAATAATTCCAGATATAACCATCACGAGGGTCTGCCGCCTTGCGTGTCCCTTCCGAATCATAATTACCACCGCGGCCTCCATAGCTTGTGGGCCATGTTTTTTCAATAAAGTCGGTTGCGTAGGCGGCGGTGCTCCAGTTGTGCCCATCGGCGCTTACCTCGGCATCAACATAAAAATTATCGAGTAAAACAAACTCACTGGTTATAGCATGATGATTGGGCGTAACGTGCCATCCAAAGATACACAGCGAGGTATCCCCGTTACCTTGCGGCATATCGCCCAAAACCTGGTCGTAAGTACGGTTTTCTTTGATGATATAGAACACATGCTTTATGGGCGATTTTTCACCCAGTCTGCGTGGGATCGGGTTCCCTGCTTCGCCATCTGCAAGGATAGTTTTCTTATCAGTAAATGGCGTATTGGCGTATACCTGTTTAGTATAAGTTTTAAGCTGATCCTCCTGCGGCGCTTTGATAAAGGACAGGGTGCCCTTAAATAATCCGCCGATATATTGTTCCTTACTGTTTACGGCGCCTTTTTGGTAGCCGCTGTTATCCGCTTTTTTTACAGGTTGCGGGCCTCTCGGATTGGCCATCGAAGTAAACCCCTTGCCATTACTTACCAATATTTTATTGCCGATGGTTTTTACATTAGTAGGGTACCAACCAACCGGTATAAAACCCAGGCTATGGCTGTTACCGGGTTTGGATACATCAAATACTGCAAGGCAATTATTATCCGCATTGGCTATATAAAGCGTCTTTTCATCCGGGGATAAAGCCAGTCCGTTGGTGGTTGAGCCGGTCAATTTGGTAGGGTATAACGCAGTGGCTACCGTTTCAATTATTTTATCGTTTAAGGTATTGATAATGGAAACCGAATTATCATTCGCATTGGCCACAAATAAATACGTTCCTTTTTTATTCAGCAGTAGTTCGTTGGGGTGACTGCCGGTTTTTATTTTCCGGGTGATACTTTGCGATGCGGTGTTATAAACCACCACCCTTTCGTCACCCCAAATAGAAATATACAAACTCTTTTCATCAGGCGACAGAATACAACTGTATGCCTCGGCAGGCAGTTTTATCCGTTTGATGACTTTGCGACTTTGAATATCAGCGACATACAAAGCGCTATCCTCTTTGGTTACGGTATAAAGCAGCGTATTGCTTTTATTTACAGCTATACCTGTAGGGCAAATTTGGTTATCGGGCCAGGGATGCGGGCCTAACTTGATGGTATCGGCTACGCCTATTTTATCCCCTTCTATGTGGAAAGCCAATATGCAATTGTCGTTCCCACCCGAAGCATACAGCGTTTTTTCATCACGACTAAAAGCAAGCCCGTACCACAACTTGCCTATTATCTTTTCATCCAGCAGCTTTTCATTTTTTGGGTCGATCAATTGGATGGATTGTGTGCTTTGTCCATTATTGGTAACCGCCAGCAATCTGCCCGAGGCCGATAACTGCATATTCAATGGCAGATCGCCCAGGGGCAAGGCAGTACCTGCAGGGCTCAGTTTCCAGCCATTGGGCAAAAGCACCTGCCCTGTCTGTTCTATTTTACCTGGGAGCTGCGCCCGCACCTGCAAGGCAGCTATAAAAAGAATAAGGGTACTGAGAAAAAGCTTTTGTTTCATGGCAAACCGGGAATAAGCAGTTCAAAAATAAGCATTGCTTTTGAGCCAATTGCGTATTTAACAAAAACTTAATGCAGGTCGTAGCACAAAATTTACGACAAAAAAAAGCGTCCTGGAATCCAGGGCGCTTTTTTTGATCAATATCCGGGTACTAATTTATTTTAAAATCGAAAATACTCCTTTTAAGGCAAAAGCTACGCCTGCAATTAACACCGTGTTGGCTATCCAGTTATAATATGGGGCATCACCCGCAAAACGAAAATATATCCCTGCCAGGCAAATAAAAATAGATAGCGTTATTAAAATATAATGGCGTTCGTCGTTTGCATTCTCTACTGAGCTCATATTCTTAAAAGATTAATGTTTTCACAAAAATATAAATGTTTCGCGAAAGTTGATGAATACTTTTTACATTTTAAGCTACCGGCGGATTAATTACGTGTGTCCTCTTCCTGTAAAAACGGTAACCCATCCAAATCGCTATACCAGCCAGGATAAATACCCACAGGTTGATCAACCCTACCAGCATATCCATAAAAATTTCCCAGCCGTTTGCAAAGGCTAATCCTAGTCGTTGCAGCAGCGGTATATTGTATGCCGATGGATCATCATTAGCGATATTTTCTTTAAGGATGGTATCGCTCTGGTAAAAGTTGAGACTGAGTACGCTGTATTTCACTTCATCATCAGTTTTGAGGTTGCCTATCTTAGCATCGACCATATCGTCCTTTAACGACAACACATCATTAGGATTTTTTATTTTGATCTTTCCCTGCTTTTGCTGGTTCACCAATTCCTGCCGGTCCTTTAGCTTAAGCCTGTCCGAAAGATAATCCAGCGACCTATCCTCAATATCCATCTGGTTAATATTAACAAAGATGCCCATGTGGCTAACTTTCATCATAAAGTCCTCCAGCTTATCAGACGGTATTTTTATCGTCATATCGGCAGTGGTGTTGAACACCGCTATCCGCATAATGGAATCATTACTGATATGCACGTCGCGGCTCTGATCTGCCGAAGATTGTACTTTGTGGTGCATCACCATTCCACCATACTGTTTGGTTAGCGCGGCGATGCTTTCACTTGTTTGTTGTACATTTTTCACCTTAAAATTAATTTCGGCGGTTTTTACCAATTTGGATACCACTTTGGAAGTATCAGCAATAGCGGCGCTGTCGGCAGCGGATGATAAACCTTTTTTATTACTTATAAATTCATAGTCGCCGGAGCCTTTCCCTTTGCAAGCAGCCAGTAGCGTAACGGCTACCAGCAACATGAGTAACAGTTTTGTTTTCATGATTGGTTTAATTTTTTTATTCATTAATACCCAATAAAACAAAATAGTAACCCAATTTAACATATTTTAACAGAATTTTATTCTTAATTACATACAATTACGGAATTTTATTCCAATAAAGTATCGGTACACTTATTTCAAAGTGCATAGAATTAAGTTTAGAATGATGCTATCAATTGATACGCCATGACCGCAAATAGTAACCCCGATGACAAAGATGTTACAATCCTGTCCGTTGATTAAGATGATTCTAAGATTACTTTGATTATAATATCCACAAACAGAAGCAATACATCCAAATATCTATATTTACTATTCAAACTAACTGATATATGACAATCCGACGATATGCCTGCGTTTTTCCCCTACTTTTAAGTATTGGGGCCATTAGCATTTGCAAAGGCCAAACTGATAATTCCGGACAAAAAACAGCGATAGAAATTCAAAAATCATATATAGATGCAAATGTTCCCGATAAGCCACAATTTGAAAGTTTTGCAACACGTGACCTGGAAAAGTATTTCTATGGCACCTATGGACTAGTAACCGTGAAATGGGAATTTCTGCGTGAAACTGCAACGCAGAGTGGTGCTGCTTATCCGAAATTTTATCTATGGACTAAAATTTATAAGGATTCCAAATTAATAAATGAAGGTGCGACTCGTCTTGCGGCCATTGAAAAAATAAGGTTTGAAATAACCGACTTTGTAAGCATTGCTGAAATTAAAAATAATACGGTAGATATCTATTCAATATTTCCAAGTCTGGTATGTGAGAAAATAAAAAGCAAATTATAATAAAGTAGCAACTCCTCGTTCTTGCGTGTCAAACAAAAAAGGCCCCTCTTTTCAGAGAAGCCTTACAATATTTTAAGCTGATATGCTTTTTAGTTTGCCGATAATGCCGCCGCGCCGCTTACAATTTCGGTAAGCTCGGTGGTAATAGCTGCCTGGCGGGCCTGGTTGTATGATAATTTAAGCGCTTTGATCAGTTCGCCTGCGTTATCAGTTGCCTTGTCCATAGCCGTCATACGTGCGCCATGTTCAGAAGCATACGAATCTAAAACAGCCTTGTATACCTGCAACTTAATGTTTTTAGGGATCAATTGCTCCACGATCTCTTCCTGCGAAGGCTCAAGGATATAATCTACCAGGTGTGCATTAGCTTCCTGTTTCTTCTCCGCTTTAGGTACAGGTAATAACTGTTCAACAGTTAAAAACTGAACAACAGCATTTTTAAAACGATTGTACACCAGTTCAACACGGTCATACTCACCCTTTAAAAATCCCTCCATAATGCTCTCCGTTACATGGGATACATTGATGAAGTTAAGATCGGTATAAAGTTCGTTGTTGTTGCCGATCACGTTATACTTACGCCTTTGGTAATACTCTTGCCCTTTTTTACCGATCCCAACGATAGAAACATTACCCGCCTTTAACTGCGCGCTGTATTTTTCAGCGATCAGGTTATTGGCTGTTTTGATCACGTTGGCATTAAAAGCGCCAGCCAAACCACGGTTCGACGAAACCACTATAACCAGCACCTTATTAGGCTCGCGATCCTGCAAAAACGGAGATGTATCATCTTCCAGGCTTGCCGAAAGGTTAGCCAGGATGTCCTTCAGTTTCTCGGCGTAAGGGCGCAACTGCACGATGGCATTGGTAGCACGCTTCAGCTTTGCCGCCGAAACCATTTTCATAGCCTTGGTGATCTGCTGCGTGGAGCTTACCGATACGATCCTGTTTCTTACTTCTTTTAAATTAGCCATTTGCTTTTTTGAGTATCAAGAGGCAGTTGCAGTAGCACTAAAAAACTGCTACTGCCACTGCTACTAAAAACTAATATTTCCCTGCCAGTTCTTTAGCTACTGTTTCCAGTACGCCTGTGATCTGGTCATCCAGTTTACCGGCTTTTAAAGCGGCCAGTGTTTCAGGATGACGCATTTCTAACTGGGTAGTATATTCACTTTCAAATTCCCTGATCTTATCTACAGGTACGTTACGCATCAGGTTTTTAGTACCTGCATACACAATAGCCACCTGTTTTTCAACCGTTACCGGCGAATACTGACCTTGTTTTAATATCTCAACGTTACGTGCACCTTTATCGATCACGCTTTTGGTTGATGCGTCCAGATCAGAACCGAATTTTGAGAAAGCTTCCAGCTCGCGGAATTGCGCCTGGTCAAGTTTCAAAGTACCTGCTACTTTCTTCATGGATTTGATCTGCGCGTTACCACCCACACGTGATACCGAGATACCCACGTTAATGGCCGGGCGAACACCCGCGTTAAACAGGTTCAACTCCAAAAATATCTGTCCGTCAGTAATAGAAATTACGTTGGTTGGGATATAGGCCGATACGTCACCTGCCTGTGTTTCGATGATCGGCAGCGCGGTTAATGAACCACCGCCTTTTACAATACCTTTGATCGATTCAGGCAGATCATTCATAGCCTGGGCTATTTCGTCATTCTGGCTGATCTTAGCTGCACGCTCTAACAAACGGCTGTGCAGGTAAAACACGTCACCCGGATAAGCCTCACGGCCCGGTGGACGACGCAGCAACAACGATACCTCGCGGTAAGCAACAGCTTGTTTTGACAAGTCATCATAAATGATCAAAGCAGGGCGCCCGGTATCGCGGAAAAACTCACCGATAGCGGCACCGGCAAATGGTGCGAAGAACTGCATTGGAGCAGGATCGGCAGCAGATGCAGAAACTACTACGGTATAAGCCATTGCGCCGTTTTCTTCCAGCGTACGAACGATGTTCGCAACGGTTGAAGCTTTTTGTCCGCAGGCTACATAGATACACAACACCGGCTGACCGGCTGCGTAAAATTCTTTTTGATTGATAATAGTATCGATACAAACAGCCGTTTTACCGGTCTGGCGGTCACCGATCACCAACTCACGCTGGCCACGACCGATAGGGATCATCGCGTCAATCGCTTTGATACCTGTTTGCAAAGGCTCGGTTACCGGCTGACGGTAAATTACACCCGGCGCTTTACGCTCCAAAGGCATTTCGTAAGTTTTACCGGTGATAGGTCCTTTGCCATCAATTGGAACGCCAAGCGTGTTTACCACACGGCCAAGCATGCCATCACCTACATTGATCGAGGCGATCTTTTTTGTACGCTTAATAGTATCGCCTTCCTTCACACCTTCCGACTGCCCCAGCAATACCACACCCACGTTATCTTCTTCCAGGTTCAATACAATTCCTTGTAAGCCCTTTTCAAATTCAACCAACTCTCCTGATTGAACTTTGGTTAAGCCGTAAACACGGGCAATACCATCACCCACCTGTAATACGGTACCTACTTCTTCTAATTCAGATTCCGACTTGAAGCCCGATAGTTGCTGACGCAAAATTGCTGATACTTCGTCTGGTCTAACCTCTGCCATTTTTTATTTATTTAGCGTTTTGTTTTTAATTATTGATTGATGCCGTGGGCAAAATCTTGTTTTAACCTGTTTAAACTGCTTGATATGCTGGTATCCACCTGCCTGTCGCCGATGGTCAATACAAACCCGCCTATCAGGCTTTCGTCTACCTTGGTATGCAGTTCGATACTGCCGCCCGTAGCTGCTTTTAATTCTTCGATGATCTTTTTCTTGTTCTCTTCAGACAAAGGTGTTGCCGATACTACATAAGCCCTGTCAATATGCTTGATGATATTGTACTGGTTGATAAACTCCTTCGATGTAGCATATAAGATCTCAGAGCGGCTTTTATTCACCATGATCTTAAAAAAAGAATCGGTCACCTTATTGATCTTATCACCAAAAATGGCTTCCAGTATCCTGATCTTTTTGGCGTGGCCAACAATAGGGTTGGCTAAAACCGCCTGTAGTTCGTGATTGGCCCTTAATGTTTGCGCGAAAAGCTCCATATCTTTTTTGATCTCTTCAAGGACTTTCTTTTCCTCCGCAAGATCAATGATCGATTTGGCGTACCTGGTTGCAACTGTTGTTTCAGACATATCTTTTTTATTTCGAATTTCGGATGTTCGATTTCGAATTTTTTTATTTGCCCGGTTCCGTAAACATATCCGGTTTTATAAATCCGAATTTGTAAATCCGAAATCCGATATTATTTTAACTTCACTTCCTTTAAAAGGTCGGCTACTAATTGGTCTTGTTTGTGCTGATCTTCAAACTGCTTGCGCAA
>Ga0206976_1141_pt1 | contig 22691 bp, 18 predicted proteins | sample Alteio_BWOrgHeat_82_FD_152926 | JGI IMG/M metagenome (GOLD analysis project Ga0206976, IMG submission 152926) | Enriched cells from forest soil in Barre Woods Harvard Forest LTER site, Petersham, Massachusetts, United States -... | ecosystem: Environmental > Terrestrial > Soil > Temperate forest >... | reverse complement strand
TGAATGAGTATGCCGAATCTGGAAAGCTTGACCCGGTAATTGGCCGTGACGAGGAGATCAGGCGGGTGATACAAATATTATCGCGCCGTACAAAAAATAACCCGATCCTGGTAGGCGAACCCGGCGTGGGTAAAACCGCCATCGCCGAAGGTATTGCATTCAGGATCATCAAAGGCGATGTGCCCGAGAACCTGAAAACCAAAACCGTTTATTCATTGGATATGGGCGCGCTGATAGCAGGCGCCAAATACAAAGGTGAGTTTGAAGAACGCCTGAAAGCGGTGATCAAGGAAGTGACCCAGGCTGATGGCGAGATCATCCTGTTTATTGATGAGATACATACCCTGGTGGGTGCAGGCGGCGGCGAAGGCGCTATGGATGCCGCAAACATCCTGAAACCTGCTCTCGCCCGTGGCGAACTAAGGGCCATTGGAGCAACTACGCTCAACGAGTACCAGAAATACATGGAAAAAGATAAAGCTTTGGAGCGCCGTTTCCAGATGGTATTGGTGGATGAGCCGGATACGCAGGACGCTATATCAATCCTCCGGGGTTTGAAGGAACGTTACGAAACCCATCACAAGGTGCATATCAGGGACGAAGCCATTATCGCTGCTGTGGAAATGTCGCAGCGCTATATTTCCGACAGGTTTTTACCGGATAAGGCCATCGACCTGATGGATGAGGCTGCTTCTAAACTGCGTTTGGAAATGGACTCGGTGCCCGAAGAAGTAGACGAGCTCGACCGCCGCATTATGCAGCTGGAAATCGAGCGCGAGGCCATCAAACGCGAAAAGGATGCTAAAAGGGTAAATGAACTAAGCGAGGAGATCGCTAATCTTTCAGCCAGTCGTGATTCACTGCGTGCGCAATGGAAAAGTGAAAAGGATGTGGTGGATAACATCAACAACAAGGTTGAACAAATAGAAAATTATAAACTGGAAGCCGAGCAGGCCGAACGTGCCGGTGATTATGGCAAGGTAGCCGAATTGCGCTATGGCCGTATCAAAGAAGCGCAGGATGAGGTAGAAAAACTGAAAGCTGCCTTACTGGAAAACCAGAAAGATCACCGCATGTTGAAGGAAGAAGTTACTGCTGAAGATATTGCCGGTGTGGTATCACGTTGGACGGGTATCCCGGTTTCCAAGATGATACAAAGCGAACGTGAAAAACTGCTGCATTTAGAAGCAGAACTGCACAACCGTGTAGCCGGGCAGGAGGAAGCCATTGAAGCAATAAGCGATGCTATACGCCGCAGTCGCGCAGGTTTGCAGGATAAAAAGAAGCCGATAGGTTCGTTCATTTTCCTGGGGACTACCGGGGTTGGTAAAACCGAGTTGGCAAAGGCTTTGGCCGAATACCTGTTCAACGACGAAGGCGCTTTGATCCGTATCGATATGTCTGAATACCAGGAGCGCCATGCGGTTTCCCGCTTAATAGGTGCGCCTCCGGGCTACGTGGGGTATGATGAAGGTGGTCAGTTGACCGAAGCTGTGCGCCGCAAACCCTACAGTGTGATATTGCTCGACGAAATTGAAAAAGCACACCCCGATGTATTTAACATCCTGTTGCAGGTGCTGGACGATGGCCGTTTGACTGATAACAAAGGTCGCGTGGTGAACTTCAAGAACACCATCATCATCATGACCTCCAACATCGGTTCCAGCCTGATCCAGGAAAACTTCCAGGATTTTGAGGAAAGCGATAAGGAAGAAGTAATAGCCAAAACCAAGAACCAGTTGTTTGAACTGCTGAGGCAAACCATCCGACCCGAGTTTTTGAACCGGATCGACGAGATCATTATGTTCACACCGCTTACCCGCGATGAACTGGGCGAGATCGTGAAGCTGCAATTTAAACAGGTGCAGCAATCCCTGGCAGAAATAGGGGTAACCATCGAAGCCTCGGAAGAAGCGCTCGATTGGCTGGCCCAGTTAGGTTACGATCCTCAGTTTGGTGCACGTCCGTTAAAGCGTGTGATCCAGAAGAAGATACTGAACGAACTGTCGAAACAAATATTAAGCGGTAAGATCGATAAGGACAGCAAGATCAAACTGGATATGTTTGATAACCAGTTTGTGTTCCTGAACTCAGGTCAGCCTGCACATGCCGAAGTTAAGTAAGCCTGATTAATTCCATCATATATATAAAAAACCACCCACGGGTGGTTTTTTTGTTGGTGTCCACTTCTCAGGGCGTTCCATTTTTTAAATGTGGAACACTTTGGAACGGTATCAATAGTTAAATTTCTTAACTATTAATGTACTGACAAAACAGTGTCAGTACATTCCTCAACCTGGTTTTGTAAATTTGTATATAGCCGTTGACTCACCCCGACTACTCCGCTAGCCAGCGAATGGTCGACCTCTCTTCGCTGCGCGGAAAGAGGGTAAGAAAAGTAAATAAAATCAAATCCCCTCTTTGCGGCTTGCCGCAGAGAGGGTGGTCAAGCGAAGCGATGACCGGGTGAGTCTAAACGCTATCCAAAACAATTTCATGCCTCACAATCAATTGCCAGGTATTCTATCATATATCAATTAGTTGTGAAACTAATTGGAGCTGTTCTTTGACATCATGAACCCCTGAGGTGGGGTTAAAGAATTACTATTCTACGCTGAAACTTTTATGTTTAGCGCCTGCTTTAATGATCAGGTCAGAAAGTTTAAGGTTACCGATCTTTTTTAGTTCTTCCTTGGTAACATCGTATTTTTTCGACCAGAAATCATCCTTATAAGCTTCCTCAAGTTGTATTTCTTCCTGGGCCAGTTTTTCCGTTTTCGTGTTGTTTTCCATGATCAATATTTTTTTGAGAAGAATTGATGGTTAGCTACCATTATAGCATGGTAAAAGTATCGCTTTAATATTAACCGGGTATTGTGATAATGTTAAGTTAATGTTAAGTTCCATGGGCCTCCGAAAACTATAAATGATATTGCGCATAAATAGTAAAAGCTGTTTATTTTGCAATGCTAAGCAGTTGTATGGAGAAAATATTAGTAACAGGAGGTACCGGTACTTTAGGCAAACAGGTTGTTCGCCATTTACTTAATGAACCATTTAAGGTTGTTGTTTTGAGTTCACAGAACGACCCCACAGTTCCGCAAGGCGTACAAGTTGTTAAAGGTAACCTGGAAACCAATGAGGGCTTAAAAGACGCTGCCAAACATGCCGGTATTGTTATCCATTGTGCAAGTAATCCAAAGGACCCGCAAAGAGCCGATGTTACCGGCACAATTAATTTGCTGAGATCACTCGACAAGGATAAGACAGATCACTTTGTCTACATATCGATCGTAGGGGTAGATAAAACAAATTATCCCTATTACCAGGCAAAAAATGAAACCGAACAGATTATAAAAGATAGTGGTATCCCTTTTACCATTTTGCGCACTACGCAATTTCACAACCTGGTTTTAAATATGATCAGTTCGTTCCAAACCGAAAATGGTCATATTTTAGTTCCCCCCGGCATGCAGTTTCAATCTATTGATGTGAGTGAGGTGGCCTCGTGCCTCGCGGAACTAGCTGTAAAACCACCATCCGGACTATTGCCTGATATGGGCGGACCGGAGATACTGAGTATCGAAGAAATGGTTAAGATCTATTTAGCTGTTTTGGGGCGCCGGGATGAAATAAAGGAAGATCAGGTAACCATGCCCAGGTATGATCTGTTCCGTTCCGGGGTCAATCTTTGTCCTTCAAATCTGGATGGAAAGATCACCTGGAAGCAGTTTCTCATCTCCACCCCATCAAAAAAAAGTAGTTCCCTCCTCGGGGAGGGGCGCGGACGGACGTGAGGTGGCAGGGAGGGGTTTCGCCGCATGATTTAACCTATGCCTTTCTGTCCCCGCAGGGTCTTCCGCAGGAGACCCTGCGGAATTGAATGTTATTTTTTTATGAATGTAATTAAACCATTTTATTATTAACACCGTCATATGTGGTAAATTGAAACTATAAAAGTCACCCATGAAAAAAGCAGGATTAATGGCTGCTGCCCTATTTTTTGCCGCTGCAGCATTTGCGCAAACAACAACACCGGCTGTAACCCCCATGGTAACGTTTGTTCCCACAGAACCGATTGTTGCGCAAGGCGATAAAACTAAAATTACTCCTGCCGACACCGCACAAATGAAAGCCCTGGATAACTGCATACGCCATTATAACCGTGAAAAAGCGATGGCTAAAAAGGCGATGCTCAAAGGTGAATTTAAAATTTCAAAAGCTGATTACGCCATAGCCAATGCGGATAAAAAGTATATAAAAGCAATGGCAGCGCAGTTAAAAAGTGAAGGGGTGCGCCGCCCGCTTAGGCTGGCGCATAAGGAAATAAAAAAGGCTGATCAAAAAATGATCCTTGCCGATGTCAAAATAATAAAAGCCGATAAGCTGGCTAAAAAACAAGCATTAAAAGCCGGTGATACCACGGCTTTAAAAGTTGCCGAAAACAATTTAATGGCTGATAAAAACAACTTAAAGAAAGACATCCGTGAGGCAAGTCATGATGACGCGAAACACTTTACGTTTGTTCGTCCAAAATCTTAAAATCACTGTACATAACCTCAGCTGGCGCGGGTATCTGGGTAGGGATTGTGATGCATACTTATCAGATGTCATTTTCTAGCTTTTACACAATCTGGACATTTGTTTTCATCATCAAGCGCTGCATTTACTCCCAAAGTATTAAACATTGTCGAGGTAATAGCACGAGGAGGCTTAGGCCAACAAACGTTGCATAACAGTCTCTCACATGATGTACATCTGTTAAATCTATTGTTAGCGTATAGGTGAGCACCTGTCAATTTAACTGGATTATATTCTGTATGGCCACATTTATCACATCTATCATACATCAATGAACTTCCAGTAATTACCACACCATTGCCTGATAAACCACCATTGATGCCTGAAAAAGTTCCAGTTAGGGAACCGCCTATAACAGAAGTTCCGCCAAGGCCTATAACAGAACTGCCAGTATAATTTGGATTGCCGATTTTTACTTGGCCGTCTTGTAGAAAAAATTGGCTGTCAGAAGATTTTAACGTTGAAGTTTCTAAGTCCGAGATTTTCTTGTTAAGGACTTTAATTTTCTGTTGGTATTCGCTTCTTGCGTCTTCGCCCTCTGTTTTTGATTCTTCAAGTTGTTTAGATACAGTTGCTATTTCATTTTTATATTTTTCAAGTTGATCAACAGCGTCGTTAAATTCTTTAGTAGCATTTATTTTGGACAATGTTTTCTTCTGTTCTTCAAGTGACATAGAATCCATTACTTTATTAAAAGAATCAATTACAGTTTCAAAATGTTTATTTTTTATCAGAAACAATTCAGCTAATTCATTTAACATCTTTTTCTGAATTTCTTTTTTTACAGAAGTTATGTCATCAAATTCGTTTATCCAAGGGATAGGTTTGGTTGTTTTAACTTCATTTATGAATTCTAAAGTATCATAATCTATATTTTCCGGCAATGTTTGAAGAAGAATTTCCTTTGATTTTATTTTATCATTTTTAAATCGTTTCATAGTGGCCCTGTATGATTGATAATGGGGCATCAATTCTCTCCTAATAAAAACCAACATTCGTTTTTTCAAAGTATGAGCCAAAATATATTCGCCGTGTGTGGGAGAAACTTTTCTTGACGTTATGATATGATCATAATTTTTCCATGAAAGGGGGTTACCGTAACGGCCATCAATTATTAGAACCATTACAAAGCTTTTTTCCAATACAGGTAAACATGATTCCCAAGGTTCCAATATAGGGGAACTATCAGGAAATCCCTCGGCCGAGCTTAGGATAGGCTTATATCCTAACTCGCTCAAAAATCGCGCTAATTCTGCCCTTAAGTCTTTTAAGTTATAGTCTGTTGAACTAATAAAAATAGGGAAAGTGTATTCACTCGAATTCGACATAAAATTATTGATATAAAAAGCTCATTTCACTAAAAACTTAACTTACAAACTTACGATAAGCATTTTAAAATCAATAAAGTATAAATACTCTATGTTTTTCCTGTCTCCGCCGGAGACCCTGTTGAATCTAATCACACCACCAACTCCCCGTTCCCATCCGTTGTCAGCACCTCGCTCATAAAATCAAGAAAAGGGCGCATCTTGATATAGATATCATTCGCCCGGTGCACAAAATCAGGACTAAGCACCTCTTCATCGGTAAACTCATGCTTCAGGATAAATTGTTTGTAGCGTAAAAGGTCAATAGCCGGGTGGTCTTTGGCATACCCGCGCGGCATCGAACCCAATTTCGCGCCCATCAGCCTGCCAAATGTTTTCACAAACGTTTCATTTGCCAGTAGTTTTCTCCAGTCGAGGTAATTGGCGTCTATATCCTGCCGTATCCGTTTCATATCGTCGGGTACCGGGCCCCAGAAGCCCCCGGCTACAAATGAATTTCCGGGTTCGATACGGAAATAGTACCCGCCGCGCAGCTTTTTGGTCGCCCGCCTGAAACTCCCGCTCCAGTGCTGATTGTACGGTATTTTTTCCTTCGAAAACCGCACATCCTTATAGATCCGGTACACGCTTTTCTTCCCCGATGGGGTTTCTATCCGGTCATGCTTATTCATTTCAGCCAGCAAGCCATCCGCAAAAGCGATGATATTACTATGCGCTTCCAGGTAACGGTCCTTATGCGCGTTGAACCATTCCCGGTTATTGTTTTGTGAAAGGTCCTTTAAAAAATCGATCGAATCTTTTTCTATGCCAATTGCAGCCATTGGTAATTTTCTTTTCGCAGCAATTTCGGCTTTTATTGAATTTCAAACCGCATTACTTTAACATTTTATTTTAGCGTACAATCGCAGCCGCTACATTTGCATCAAACTGAAACACCTTCCGACTTGTAATACGTAAATGAAACAGACTGAAGTATTGATCATCGGCGCCGGTGCGGCGGGTTTAATGGCTGCCCACACGTTAGTCAAAGCGGGCAAAAACGTCACCCTGCTGGAAGCCCGCAACCGTATTGGCGGCAGGATACATACACTGGTCAATCAGTCATTCTTTAAACATGCAGAGCTGGGTGCCGAGTTTGTTCACGGCAACCTGCCGGTTACCCTGAATTTGTTAAACGAAGCCGGGATATCCTACACTTCGGCGCATGGCGAATTTTGGCATTATGAAAATGGTAAATTCAGCCAGGACGAACAGCAAATTGAACATTGGGACCTGCTGATGAAAAAATTGAATGACCTTAAACAAGATACCACCATTGGCGAATTCCTGGAGCAGCAATTTGGCGATGATAAATATACGCACCTGCGGGAGTCGGTCAGAAAATATGTTTCAGGCTATGATACGGCTGATCCTTATAAAGCCAGTTGTTTTGCCTTGCGTAAGGAGTGGCAAAACGAAGATGAGGATGCCCAATACCGTATCGATGGCGGATATATCCGGATGGTCGACTACCTCGCCGGCGAAATTAAAGCAAATGGCTCAGCCCTGCTCTTAAATAAACCCGTAAAGGTTATCCATTGGGAACACAGCAGCGTGGAAGCCATTACTATGGATGGTGCAAGTTACCATGCCGAAAAATTGATCATTGCCCTGCCTTTGGGCATATTGCAGGTGGATAAAGATGAAGCCGGTGCTATTATATTCAGTCCGGCTATACCCCAATACGGCGAGGCTATACAGCAAATGGGTTTTGGTTCGATCATAAAAATACTGCTGGAGTTTAAGCGTTCTTTTTGGGAGGACGAGAAAATTACCAAATTGGCGGGCGGCAGTTTAAAGGAAATGGGTTTCCTGTTATCAAACGAGGAAATCCCAACCTGGTGGACACAATTTCCTCAACATTCAACCGTGTTAACCGGCTGGTTGGGCGGTCCGCCTGCCAGAGCAAAGAAAAATATACCGGATGAGCAGATCCTGCAGCAAGGGATCGAATCGCTCGCCAATATTTTCAAAATGGATTTTGATGAACTAAAAGAAAACCTGATTGCCTGGAACGTGGTCAACTGGACAGCCGACCCTTTTACGCTTGGCTCGTACGCTTACGATACCGTTTCAGCCCCTGTGGCACGAAAAACATTAACCCAGCCAATTAACCACACCATTTATTTCGCAGGCGAATATTTGTATGATGGCCCCGCGATGGGAACAGTCGAAGCCGCTTTGACGAGTGGGATGGAAGTAGCGAAGAAGTTAATTTAGCACCTATGTTAAATATGAATAGTTTTATTAGTCGCAATAAACACTTCCGCAGGTATTCCTAAAAAAACATGCAACTTTTTCACCATTTTTAAAGTCAGTTCTTTTTTCCCTGACAGAACGGATGAAACATGGCCCTTAGAACCAATTATTGGCTCAAGGTCTTTCATTTTAAGCCCCTTCTCATCTAATTTAAGTTTAATTACCTCTAATGGATCGGGTGTTGGAATGGATATATGTTTATCTTCATAATCCTTTACTAATACCAAAAGCAAATCTAATTCATCAGTTTCCCTGGTGTTTTCTTCAACATGAAAGATTTCAATAGTTCTCGCAAGTGCCTCTTTGTATTCGGACTCGGATTTTAAAACTTTCCACTGTTTATATTTAGTGCTCATACTTTAAATGGTTATAAGTTATACTTAATGGTTGCTGCATCGATTTTGTCATATTCTTTATGGGTACCAAACCAAATAACATAGGCTGCCTTTCGCTTAAAATTTACTGACACAATCAATCTAAAATCGTTTCCCTTGATATTAAAAATTATACGTTCATTTGATACAATACTGGCATTCCCGTAAGTGAATTTTAACTGGTTGAAATTTTCATAAGACGCATTTGTGAATTCCTGGTACCAGTTTAATAAAGCTGTTTTTGCTAAAGGGTATTTTTCAATATAAACCAATATCGTTCCACGCGCAATGATATTCATATCAAACAAATATAATTAAAAGTTTTCAAAAAGAAAACTTATTGAAGATTTATTTCGCCTCCCAATAATTCCCCGACAGGGTGATCATGTCCAGTAATTTAATGCTGTTATCATAGTAATCATAATCTTTCAGCTTAAAATTTACCAGGTAATCCCAAACATCGTTCAGCCATTGCTGGTTCTTTTTATCCACCATTGCCGAAACCGCGAATGGCCCGATAAAGCTCAGCGCCTCAAAGTACCGGCCTTTAATATCATTGCCCCCTAAAGTATACCCTGCGGAGATATTATCGGCCTTGTTACGGGTGGTTTCGCGTATCCATCGGTTGATCTTATCATCGATAGCTTTTGCTCTCGCGTCGCCTGTCAGCAGGTAATCGGTAGCGATGCGCCAGGGCACCCGGCAGGCATTGTAATTATAACTGCCATCATATTTTGATTCCAAATAATGCGATCCGGCAGGCTCAGCCTTTTTATTGATGTGCCGGATAAAATCAGGCAGCAGTCCCGCATCTTCACTATAAGTACGCTCCATATAGCCGAACAGCTTGTAATTATTATTGACGGCTTTATTCCATCGTTCATCACCCGTCGCTTTTTCAAAAGCCTTAAAGTTGGCGGGCATAAAATCCGAAGACCGCATATCATAATAATCCTTGCTGTCCCATTCTATCGCATCGCTCAGCAAAACCGAATAAGTGTGCGGGTTGATCTCGTGCTGCATAATGGAGCCGATCATATTACACGCCTCTTTTAAGTAATTGATAGCGCCCTTACTGCCCCATTGCGTATTGGCCAGCAGTAGGGAGTAAGCGATATCCATATCACCATCAGTTGCCGAGCTTTTGTCCTGGTCTTTACAATTCTTGTCCTGTGCCCAGGCCATCAGGTAGGGATGGTTGCCCGGATGCGCTTTATAATAATTATACAAACCGTCATAAATGGTTTTTGCGGATGAATCGGCACCTGCCATCAGCACAGTAATGATCATGCCATAACCCTGGCCTTCGGATACACATTGTTTTTGCCCTTTCGTCTCAAACCAAACGAAGTATTCATTAGGATGGCAGCCGGGTTTAATGTACCGCTTCTTCCATTGATTGTAGAAATTCAGCGTAAGCTGATCAAGCTTTGATTGGGAAATATGGTTAGGTTTGATCACCCCCTTTGCATACACCACATGCTGCGGAAAGGGCTTAAATGTTTCTTGCGCAAATAATGTTATGTCAGAAAAAAGTAAAACAATAAATAGTACTTTTAGTCTGCGGATCATAAAATCAATTGTTGAATAATTATACAAAAGTGCATTTTTAAACGTGTAAAAGCTGCTTTTTAGCGCTTTACATACTTTTAAGTTATTATATACAGGTTGGCGACAAGCGCTTTACGTTTGTAACGATAGCAACGATAATACTTAAACGTCAGTATTTCTGTCAGTATATAACTTTACTTTTGTTGTGTCAAAACTACACGCATGTTGAATAACCCCTTAAAACACTTTATCCTTTTTTCGCTTGGTGTTTTATATTTTTCCGGGGCATACGCCCAAAAAGTACTTACAATTAAGGATGCAGAGGCCACCGCGCTGGCTAATTATGCTTCTATTAAAGCAAAAGCTAATCAGCTGAACGCTTCTAAAGCTTATTTAACCGAAACTAAAACTGAATATCTGCCTGATGTGAGCCTTTCGGGGCAACAGGATTACGGTACAGTCAATTCGCAGTTTGGGCCGCTTTATGGATATAAAGGATTGTCAGTAGCCTCATCAGGCCCTGTATTGCCTACGCAGAACTGGAACGCGGCCTACGGGTCACTTTACCTGGCAAATGTAAGCTGGGATTTCTTCTCATTCGGCAAAGCGGTTGAAAAAGTTAAAGTGCAAAAACAAGCGGTATCACGCGATGAGGCCGACCTGGCACAAGAGCAGTTTCAGCACCAGGTAAGGGTAGCAAGCACTTATTTAAACCTGCTGGCCGCCCAGCAATTGGCTAAAGCACAGCAGGACAATCTCAACAGGGCCATCGACCTTCAAAAAGTAGTGATTGCCCGGGTGAAAAATGGTTTGAACCCCGGTGTGGATTCATCACAGGCCAATGCGGAAGTATCAAGTGCAAAGATCGCATTGACCAACGCTCAGCAAACTGTACAGGAGCAAAGCAACCAACTGGCGCAATACCTGGGGATACCGCCGCAGGATTTTCTACTCGACAGCACATTCGTAACCAAAGCGCCTAACGTGCCCGACCCACCTTCGCAGGTGAGCCTGAATAACCACCCGGTATTGCGTTTTTATCAAAACCGGATAGCGGTGAGCGATGAACAGGCAAAATACCTGAATACTTTTAGCTATCCCACATTTACCTTGTTCGGTGTTTACCAGGGCAGGGGATCAGGGTTTAGCGCTGCGTCTGGTTCAGCATCAAATTCCACTACCGGTGCTTCAACATCCAATGATTACACGATCAACAGCAGTTATGGTGCGGGCGCCGATCCAACCCGCTATAACTACTTATTTGGTATCGCTATGATCTGGAATATCACCAACCCTTTCAGGGTGCACTACCAGGTAAGGTCGCAAAAATTCACCTCGGCGCAATACCAGGACGAGTATAATTTGATAAGCCAGCAATTAAGCGATCAGCAGGTGCTTGCTGAAACACGTATCAGCAATGCAATGAAAAACTTCCGCGAAGTGCCGCAGGAGGTAAAAGCAGCCAGCGACGCTTATGGTCAAAAATTCGCCTTGTACAAAAATGGCCTGGCTAATATCGTCGATTTTACGCAGGCGCTGTATGTATTAAACCGTGCCGAAGTTGACAATTATATCGCCTCAAATAATGTTTGGCAGGCCTTGTTATACAAAGCTGCCGCAACAGGCGACTTCGGCATTTTTATAAATAATTTTTAATCGAAATATAATACACTTACATGGGATTGATTAAAGGAGCGCTGAGAAGGCCAATTACTATACTCGTGGTAGTAGCGGGGTTATTTTTCTTTGGTATCAGCGCGGTACGCACCATCAAGATCGATATTTTCCCCAATCTTAACCTGCCGGTAATTTATGTATCGCACCCTTATGGCGGTTTTTCACCCGACCAGATGGAAGCCTATTTCGGCAAGCAGTACGTTAACCTTTTGCTTTATGTATCGGGCGTAAAAAGTATAGAAACCCGTAATATCACTGGTTTAACGCTTATCAAGCTTACTTTTTACGAAGGTACCAACATGGCCCAGGCCGCGGCGGAGGTAACCGCCTACACCAACCGGGCCCAGGCCATCTTTCCGAATGGTTCACAGCCGCCTTTTATTTTGCGGTTTGATGCCTCCACGCTTCCGGTAGGGCAGCTGGTATTATCCAGTTCGGTACGTAATAATAACGAACTGATGGATATGGCTAATATTTATGTACGTTCATCGTTCACGTCCATTCCGGGCCTGGTAGCACCGGCGCCATTTGGAGGTAACGTACGTACCGTGGTATTAAAAGTAGATCCTGAATTACTGAGGGCACATAACTTAACAGCCGACCAGATCGTAGCAGCGTTACGCGATAACAACCAGAGCACGCCTGCCGGTAACGTGCGGATAGGCGATTATAATTATTTAACGCCATCTAACACGACCATCAAAAATATTAAGGATTTTGGCGACATACCACTTTACAAAAATGGTGTACAAACAATTTTTGTAAAGGATGTAGCTTCTGTTGAGGATGGTGCCGATATCACCACCAGTTACGCATTGGTAAACGGCAAGCGCTCGGTTTACCTGCCCATCACCAAATCTGCAGATGCTTCTACATGGGAGGTAGTGCAAAACCTGAAGAAGGCTATCCCGCGTTTCCAGGCCCTGTTACCGCCCGATGTAAAGTTATCGTACGTATTTGATCAATCTGTATATGTAATTAACGCGGTAAAAAGTTTGGCCGAAGAGGGCACGATAGGTGCTGTGCTTACGGGTTTGATGGTATTGCTTTTCCTCGGCGACAGGCGCGGGGCTTTGATCGTGATCTTAACCATCCCCACCTGTATTATATCGGGTATATTTTTCCTGTCCCTGTTCCATCAAACCATCAATATTATGACGCTGAGCGGTCTATCGCTCGCTATAGGTATTTTGGTGGATGAATCAACAGTAACCATCGAAAATATCCACCAGCATTTTGATATGGGCAAACCCAAAGCTTTGGCTATATGGGATGCCTGTAAGGAGATCGCTTTTCCTAAATTATTGATCCTGTTTTGTATCCTGGCGGTATTTGCGCCTGCGATTACCATGACGGGTATTCCGGGGGCCTTGTTCCTGCCGCTTTCCATGGCTATCGGTTTCTCTATGATCACGTCTTATTTACTGTCGCAAACTTTTGTGCCGGTGATGGCCAATTGGGTGATGAAAAATGAGCATGAGGACAAAAGCCACGCCGATGGTTTCGCATTAGAAGATGAGGGTGATGCCTGGGAGCAAAAAGAACTGGCGGTAAAAAAAGCGACAGAAGGCAACGGGCATAAATTATCCCGGTTTGATAAATTCAGGCTGCGGTTTTTGAGTTTGATGGACAGGATGATGCCGCTCAGAAAGCCCATCGTTATAATTTATACCATCATAGCCTGCGGACTGGCATTTTTACTGTTTAGCATCATCGGGCATGATGTATTGCCCAAAGTAAATTCGGGCGCTTTCCAGGTACGCTTACGCGCACCTGACGGAACCAGGCTGGAGCGCACAGAAGTAGTAACGTTAAGCGCATTGAAAGTATTGGACAGCCTGGTGGGCAAAGAAAATATTGAAGTAACATCTGCAATGGTGGGCCAGCACCCGGGGCAGTTTTCAACCAGTCCTATCTACCTGTTTATGGCTGGCCCGCAGGAAGCTGTATTGCAGGTGAACCTGCGGGAAGGATTTAAAGTAGATCTCGATGATCTGAAAGAGCGTTTCAGGAGCGGGATGAAAAAGGCCCAGCCTTCAGTTATGCTTTCATTTGAGCCTATTGAGTTGACCGATAAGATATTGAGCCAGGGGTCGCCAACACCTATTGAAGTGGCTATCTCCGGCAAAAACAAACGGCAGAACGTTGCGTATGCTTTTAAAGTATTGGACAAGCTAAGACAGATAGATTACCTGCGCGATGTGCAGATAGGGCAATCATTCAGGTATCCGTCTATCAATATTGATATCGACAGGGTAAGGGCCGCACAGTTGGGTGTAAGCGTAAATGATATATCACGATCGCTGGTGGCATCGACCTCATCATCAAGGTTTACCGAAAAAAACGTGTGGCTGGATCAAAAAACCGGCTTGAGTTATTCGGTACAGGTGGAAGTTCCCGAATACCAGATGTCGAGCCTGAATGATATTAAGGAGATACCGGTGACCACCGGCCAAAGTCGCCCGGTGCTTGGCGATGTGGCCGACATTAAGCAGGATACTACCAATGGCGAGGATGATAACATCGGTGCTGTTCCCATGCTCACCGTAACAGCTAACATTAATAAAAAAGACCTGGGCACCGCCTCAAGCGATGTACAAAAAGCGATCAAAGCATTGGGTGCGCCGCCGAGGGGCCTGACTATACAAACGCGTGGTTTAACCACCACGCTTACCGATACCCTGGATAGTTTACAAACCGGTCTTATCATAGCGATCATTGTTATATTCCTGATGCTTGCGGCTAATTTCCAGTCGTTCAAAATGTCATTTGTGGTTTTATCCACGCTGCCGGCGGTATTGTTTGGCTCTCTGCTGCTGGTTAAAATAACCGGGGCCACGCTCAACCTGCAATCCTATATGGGGATGATCATGTCCGTCGGGGTATCCATCTCAAACGCGGTGCTGTTGATCACCAATGCCGAAGAATTGCGCAAGCACAATGGCGACGCGCTTAAATCGGCCCGTGAAGCGGTTGCCCTGCGTTTAAGGCCCATCCTGATGACCAGTTTGGCCATGATCGTAGGTATGATCCCGATGGCGTCCGGCCTGGGTGAGGGAGGCGACCAGACCTCGCCATTAGGCCGCGCGGTAATCGGCGGGTTGTTTGCCTCTACCTTTGCAGCTTTGTTAATATTACCTTTGATTTTTGCCTGGGTACAAGGCAATACCACAACTGATTCCGTTTCATTAGACCCCGAAGATAAAGAAAGTAAATTCTATGTCCCTTTGCATCATCATGAACATCCTCAAAAATAGATCAAACCTCGCAGTAGCGGCATTGTTGCTTACTGCATTTACATTTAGCTCCTGCGACTCAGATAAAAAAGAGAAGGAGCAGCAAGCAGAAACTGTGAAACAGGAAAACGCTGTTGAAACCCCTGCGGTTTTATTAGTGCCTGTTGAAAAAGGCAAGCTGAACTCGACCATTGCTGTGCCGGGAGAATTGGTCCCTTACCAGGAGGTTGATCTGTTTGCCAAAATAAATAGCTATGTAAAAAAACTATTGGTTGATATTGGCTCCGAAGTTCACACCGGGCAATTGCTGGCAACTTTGGATGCCCCCGAGATCAATTCGCAATTAGCAGCTGCCGAATCAAGGATAAAGCAACAGGAGGCCGTTTTATTTGCAAGCAAAGCCACTTATGACCGCTTATTGAACACCAGTAAAACTCCCGGAACCATTTCGCAGAACGACCTGGAGCAGGCAGAAGCAAAAATGAACTCTGACCAGGCTAATGTGGAAGCTGCCAAATCTGCTTACAAAGAAGTAGCAGCTAATTTGGATTATTTACAGATCAGGGCGCCGTTTGATGGCGTTGTTACTGCCCGTAATGTAAATTTGGGTGCTTATGTAGGCGCAGGCGGATCAACCCCGTTGTTTGTGATACAGGATCAAAAAAGGATGCGCCTGGTGATATCTATTCCGGAATTATATACCGGCGGATTGAGTAATAAAGACGAGGTTACTTTTTCTGTAAAAGCTTTACCCAATCAAAAGTTTAAAGCAAAAGTAATGCGCCTTGCAGGGGCTTTGGATGAAAAACTGAGATCGGAACGCCTGGAAATGGACGTTTATAACAAGGATAAAAAACTGCTGCCCGGTATGTATGCCGATGTGGACGTGCCTGTTCCGTCAAGGGATAGCACTTATATAGTTCCAAAAACTTCCGTGGTAACTTCAACCGAAAAGGTTTTTGTGATCCGTGTTGTTAACCACCATGCGCAATGGGTGGATGTTAAGAAGGGTTTCCAGGCAGGTGATAAAATGGAAGTGTACGGCGATCTGAAACCCGATGATAAATTAGTAAGGCAGGCCACCGACGAGATCAGGGATGGGTCGGCTGTTAAAGATTAGAGACTAGTTAATTAGAGATTAGGTGATAAGCGGATGCTTTTTGCAACATCCAGCAATCAGATTAATCCATTAATCGTGTTCAGACAATTATTGAATCTTTTTCAAAATACTTGCTCCAACATTATCAACACTGGCTTCTGCATTTGATAATATAATTACGGCCAGTTTTTTCTCCGGGTTAAAAGCCAAAAAGCTGCTGGATCCACCTGTGCCGCCATTGTGGAAGTAATATTCAACCCCTTCTACCTTAATGATGTGCCACCCAAGCCCAAGCTTTATATTTTTATCAAAAGTAACCTGGTGGGTCAGTTCAATGGCCTTGGTAACCTGGTGTGTCAGCTCAATAGCTTTTGAGAGATCAGTGTTGGTAAGCGCCATATTGGCTTTGGCATAGATCAAAAGATCGTTCACCGTTGATTTTAACGAGCCGCATGGGGCAAGCACATCAAAATCCCAGGCCGGGGTCGCTTTGCCATCCTCATTATACACCGTTACAAACCGTTGTTTAAGTTCTGGGCTCAGGTGCTGCGCGGTACTTTTCATACCCAAAGGGGTGCAAATGATGTCCTGCACCATTTGCGCAAACGATTTGCCGCTCACCTGCTCTAAGATCGTCCCCAATAATCCCACAGCTAAATTGGAATACGCATAAGTTTCGCCCGGTTTGCTGTTTAGTTTGCAGCTTTTCAAATACGAAAACAGGTATTGCCTGGTATAATCCTTATAAGGATTAAGCGGATCGCTTGAGTGGAATTCGAAATTATCCGGCAGGCGTGGCAAACCCGATGTGTGGTTGCTTAAAGTTACCAATGTTACATTCTGTAGCTCGCTGTTGGCCGCTACCGAATCGGGCAGGTATTTGGTGATCGGGTCGGTTAGTTTTACTTTGCCCTCATTCACGTAATAGGCCAGTAGTGTAGCTGTAAATGTTTTGGTGATGGAACCAAGCTCGAAAATACTATTAGCTGTAGGCAGTTGGCCATTGCCCAATATTGTTTCACCGTAATTATAAGTATGGATAACACCGTCCTTTAACACGCCGATGCTTAAACCCACTGTATTGGCTTTCTGGATATAAGCCCTTGCAGCGCTATCCACCTTTTTATCAGTTACAGACCGCATTAAATTTGAGGCGGCAACAGGTTTTACTTTATCAGGAGCCTCTTCCTTATACGGTTTAAATAGGAACAACTCCAGTTTATCTTTATCATCCAGGGTCATGAGCAGTTGTAGCATCCCGGTATCAAATACTAGTTTATAGGTACTCATTTGATTGTTCAAGAAACTGATCAATGATGATTCCCGGATCGGCCCTGCCGGGAAAAGCTGACGCGTCGCTACATCTTTGAATGCGTCGGCACTTAATGCTTTTTTGAATTTCTCACCCGCCAGATCATAAATAGACTCAGCTTGCCTTTCGTTAAAATACTTTTTAACCAATGCAAACACCGAATCATTTTTTAGCTGCTGCCTGCTTTGGGCAGATGCGGAAAGGGAACTTGCACACACAATAATTAGAATGGTATATAAAAAACAAGTTTTCATAAGGCAACCAATGAACTAATGAACCAGTGATCTAATGAACCAATCAAGGCGTTTGCCCTGCCAGCAGATACAACACGGCCATGCGTATAGCCACACCGTTTTCTACCTGGTCCAGTATGATGGATTGTTTGCTGTCGGCTACATCGCTGGTGATTTCCACACCGCGATTGATAGGGCCGGGGTGCATTACGGTGATCTCTTTATCTAAGGAATCGAGTATTTGCTTGTTTAAACCATACAGCATACTGTACTCGCGCAATGAAGGGAAATATTTAATATCCTGGCGCTCCAATTGTATGCGCAGCATATTGGCTACATCGCACCAGTTGAGGGCTTTGAGCAGGTTATGCTCCACCGTTACACCTAACGAGCCAATGTATTTTGGGATCAGGGTAGTAGGGCCGCAAACCATTACCTCGGCACCCAGTTGTTTCAGGCATAAGATATTGGATAGCGCCACCCGCGAATGAAGGATATCACCCACGATCACCACCTTTTTACCTGCCACATCACCATACTTTTCGCGGATAGAAAAGGCGTCCAGTAAAGCTTGCGTGGGGTGTTCATGCGCGCCATCACCGGCATTTACTATTTGCGCTTTGACGTGTTTCGACAAAAATATACCTGCACCGGCATAGGGGTGGCGCATCACCACCATATCCACTTTCATGGCCAGGATGTTGTTTACCGTATCTATAAGTGTTTCGCCCTTGCTTACCGAAGATGATGAAGCCGCAAAGTTGACCACATCTGCCGAAAGCCTTTTTTCGGCTAACTCAAATGAAAGCCTGGTACGGGTAGAGTTTTCAAAAAAGATATTAGCTATCGTTACATCGCGCAGGGAAGGAACTTTTTTAATAGGACGGTTTAATACCGATTTAAACGTATCCGCGGTTTCGAATATCAGTTCGATGTCCGCGCGGTTCAGATCTTTTATGCCTAATAAATGTCGTGTGCTCAGTCCTGCCATACTATTTGATTTCGGATTTCGGAATTTCGATTTCGGATTTTTTAATGGATGAATTTTTTAAGTTATTGATTTGCTGGTTTGCTTTCGCTGTTTTTCCTATTGCAGTAAATATCGCGGTTAATTCATCAGCTTCCTTTTTAAGAGTAATCAGCTTCGCAGAACTAACTAAACCTGATTCTTCCATTAATTCAAGCCAATAGATAGATTCGTCGGCCTCTTCTTCAACAATTACTATTTTATTTATAAAATCAGCAGTTGATTTCCCTTTACATGCAGCACGATAATTAGCCCCAATGGATGATGAACACCTTAATAATTGATTGCACAGTACATTAAGTGAACGGCTATTCGGGAGCTCTTCAATAAACCTGATCACATCAATTGCAAATCTTTGTGTTCTGCGTTTTAATTCAATCTTATCCATTTATTAAAAATTCTAAATCCGAAATCGCACATCCGAAATCCGAAATTACTTTGCATCCGACACCAACACCACTTTATCTTCCCCATCTGTTTCTTTCCAGCTTACCACAACCTTTTGCGATGTGATGGAATCTACTTCAATTCCTACATAATCCGCAGCTACCGGCAAATGACGCGAGTAACGGCGATCGACCAGTACCAGCAACTCCACCTTTTCGGGCCGGCCAAAATCAAGCATGGCATCCATTGCCGCGCGAATGGTGCGGCCTGTCCACAGCACATCGTCCATCATAATTACTTTTTTACCTTCTATGATGAAATCTATTTGGGTTCTGTTTGGTAGCAACTGATCTCGGCGGCGGAAATCGTCCCGGTAAAAGGTGATATCCATATCGCCCTGCAGGATAGTTTTGCCGGGTAATATTTTGCGGAGTTCGTCGGCAACACGCTTGGCTAAATAAATACCGCGCGGCTGTATGCCTATCAATACCGAGTTGGAAAAATCATCATGATTTTCAATTAACTGACGACATAAACGCTGTATGGTTATCTGAAACTTTGGACCGTCGAGCAGCGTAGGGTTTTGCATCGTGGGGTGGATTTGGGCAAAGGTAATAATTTTTAGAGATTAGTTAAACAGAGATTGGAGATTAGTTTTAATCGCGAAAGCCAATCAAAAAAATAATATCAACGGTACAGGACGAGGATTTTTTCATATTAGTTTTAATATATTTACTCCTGATCACCTGCTACTTATCAATTTATTATGAAACGCCTCAACAAAATCTTATTTATTGCACTCTGCATCTGTTTGATCTCCCCGCCATGTTTTTCGCAGTCCGCAACCGACGACGGTTTGCCTAAGGATTATCTCACCAAAGAATTTCATGCAGGCAGACGGCAGGCGCTCCGCGATCTAATGCCCGCCAATTCGGTGGCAGTGATTTTTGCCTATCCTGAGCGTGTTTTCTCTAAAGATGTCAATTACGTTTATCACCAAAATCCTGATCTTTATTATTTCTCTGGTTATAAAGAAGCCAATGCCATGCTATTAATATTTAAAGATGTGCAGGCTGATGGTGACAGCAGTTATAACGAGTTGTTTTTTGTGCAGCATAAAGATCCATTCCGCGAACAATGGACAGGTAAGCGGCTTGGTGTAGCCGGTGTAAAAGCTAAACTAGGATTTAAGCGCGTGTATAATGGCGAGGATTTTGCGAAATTCCCGATCGATTTTAAAAAATTCAGTACCATAATTTACGACCAGTTGCCGGATGAACTGGGTGGAGCTGCAACTCCCGAAAGCTTAAAAAGCCTGGTGAGTAATTTGAAAGCTAAAGCTGCCTTGCCTGACCTGGATAATAGTTTAATGAACGATCTGGCTTTAATAGGTCAGCGTATTACCCCAAAAAACCTGGACCTTTTTATGACCAGTTACCTGAAGCCTAAGTTGGACCTGGATGCCTATAAAAACAGCGCATTGATACAGGAATTGGTGAATAAGCCTGATTCGGCCACGCTGGCTGATGTAAAGGCCAGGATCAACGCTAACCCATCAGGGCCTTTGCTTTTTAATAATTATACGTTTGCTTTGCGCGGTGTAAAAACACCCGAAGAACTGGAACTGCTCAAAAAGTCGGTTGAAATATCATGTTTTGCGCATGCCGAGGCAATGCGTGCGGTGAACCCCAAAATGTCTGAAACGCAATTGGAAGGGATCATGCTTTATGTTCATAAACTCTATGGCGCCGAAGATGAGGGCTATCCACCGATTGTAGGGGCCGGGGCAAACGGATGTATCCTGCATTATGAAGAAAATAATTTAACAGCAGTTAACAATCAATTGGTTTTAATGGATGTAGGGGCAGAGTATCATGGCTATTCTGCTGATGTGACCCGGACATTCCCGGCGAACGGAAAATTCACTGATGAACAAAAGGCCATCTACCAGTTGGTTTATGATGCGCAGGAAGAGATATATAAGCTTTGCAAGAAAGACGTGCCATTTGCCAGCCTAAATGATAAAGCCAAAGAAGTGCTTGCCGCAGGGCTGATCAAATTAGGTATTATTAAAGATGCGAAAGATGTTGGTTTATATTATCCCCATGGCTGCTCGCATCATTTAGGGCTTGATGTGCATGATAAAGGCGATCATGGAAACCTGAAAGAGAATATGGTGATCACTGTAGAGCCGGGTATCTATATACCCGCAGGCAGCCCATGTGATAAAAAATGGTGGAATATCGGCGTGCGGATAGAAGATGATGTGGTGATCGGTAAGGACAAATATACACTGCTGTCTATAGACGCCCCGCGCAAATGGGAGGATGTAGAAAAGATGATCGCCGAGAAAAGTATTTTCGATCTGGGTAGGTTCCCGCAGTTGAAATAAATCAGATACTTGCCAATACACCTATCGTAAATGAGGTTGTGAAATAAACCACGACCCCTAAAGCGATGATCATAGCCATGTCTATCAGCAGATCGGATTTTATTGTCTTAAACATCTTGATGTATATAAAACTGATGTAACCAATGATGCCCACTAAGGCACAAATAACAGCTACGGAAATATAAAGTACACCTGGTATCAGCATACGACTGTTTACACCCCGCAGTAGTATAGTCATCACCAGGGCAACGATTATCATAAAAGCGAGGGTTCGAAGCGTGCGATCTTGATCGGCAGAATATTCCATATAGCGATAATTTCTTGATAAAAGAACTCATGAGCGCTAAAATAGTTTTCTTAGAAATTAAAAAAAGATCGTTTTAGTAAGGAGCGAAGTGCTATTTTTAGAATTTTCTCGTTTGTAGAGGGCAGGATAAGGCACAAAAAAGCCCCATCCGTTTCCGGACAGGGCTTAAAGGATTTGATTTATCTAAAGCTTATTTAGCTTCTTGCACCAGCATTTTGCCAAGGATCAGGGGTTAATTGCTTAATGCCTAATGACATTTTGCGTTCTTCGCGATCCAGTGTCAATACCTGTGCTTCTATCTCGTCTCCAACTTTCAGGAATTCCTGTGGATTGCGAAGATTTTGTGACCACGACATTTCTGATACGTGGATCAAACCTTCAACACCCGGGATAATTTCTAAGAATGCGCCGTAATCAGCAACAGTTACTATGCGGCCCTTAACTTTAGAACCGATCTGGATGTTTTCATCCAGCGATTGCCAAGGGTGCGGGGTTAATTGTTTTAAGCCCAGTGCGATACGTTTTTTCTCGTCATCAAAATCAAGAACAACAACGTTGATCTTCTGATCCAATGCTAAAATTTCTCTCGGATGCTCAATACGTCCCCATGAAATATCGGTAATGTGCAGTAATCCGTCAACGCCACCTAAATCGATGAATACACCGAAGTCGGTAATGTTTTTAACGGTACCTTCCAATACCTGGCCTTTTTCAAGTTTGGCCACAATTTCAGTTTTTTGGTTTTCCAAATCATCTTCGATCAACACTTTGTGCGATACCACTACGTTCTTAAACTCGTGGTTGATCTTAACAACTTTGAATTCCATTGTTTTGCCCACATAAACGTCATAATCCCTGATAGGTTTAATGTCGATCTGTGAACCTGGTA
>Ga0206976_1140_pt1 | contig 22751 bp, 14 predicted proteins | sample Alteio_BWOrgHeat_82_FD_152926 | JGI IMG/M metagenome (GOLD analysis project Ga0206976, IMG submission 152926) | Enriched cells from forest soil in Barre Woods Harvard Forest LTER site, Petersham, Massachusetts, United States -... | ecosystem: Environmental > Terrestrial > Soil > Temperate forest >... | reverse complement strand
ATGGCGAATATGTGCAAACGCCACAGGTTCGTTTTGCCGAAAAACTGGTTTCGTTATTACCCAACCACTTAAACTCGGTTTATTTTGTCAACTCCGGCGCCGAAGCGATAGAAGGCGCGCTCAAACTCGCCAAGCGCTTTACCGGTCGAAGCCAGATCATCGCCTGCCATCACTCCTATCATGGCAGCACCCATGGCGCGCTCAGTGTAATGGGCAACGAGGAATATAAGCAAGCTTATCGCCCCCTATTGCCGGGCATAAATTTCATCCGATTCAACGAATTAGATGACCTGCATTTGATAGACGAACAAACAGCTTGTGTAGTAATAGAAACCGTGCAGGGCGAGGCCGGCATCCGTGTACCGGACAAAGCCTATATGCAGGCCCTGCGGAAACGTTGCACTGAAACCGGAACATTATTAATCCTTGATGAGATCCAGGCTGCTTTAGGGCGCACAGGAAAGCTGTTCGCCTTTGAACACTATGATATTGTGCCGGATATATTGGTACTGGCGAAGGCGTTGGGCGGCGGTATGCCCATCAGTGCCTTTATCGCATCCAACGAGATCATGGCTTCCTTAAAGGAGAACCCCATACTTGGGCATATCACTACTTTTGGCGGGCACCCGGTATGCTGTGCAGCCGGGTTAGCAGCGTTGGAAGTATTGTTAAATGAGAAGCTGATCGAACAGGTGGATGCTAAAGCGGCTTTGTTCCGTCAGCTATTGGTTCATCCTTCTATTAAAGAGATTCGCGGTAAAGGCCTGATGCTGGCGGTTGAACTGGAAAATTTTGAGCTGAACAAAAAAATAATCGACCGCTGTATCGCCAACGGCGTAATTGTCGACTGGTTCCTGCATTGCAGCAATTCCATGAGGATAGCCCCGCCATTGATCATCAGCCATGATGAGATCAAGCAAGCCTGTGGGGTAATCGTAGAGGCTATCGATTATTATCAAACCTCATAAAAAAAGCGCCCCGGTAAACCAGGGCGCTTGGTCATATTTTACAAGTTATAGATTATCTTATCACCATACTTCTCACAAATTTGCCGCTGGCATCAAATCCAACCAGGTATTTGGTGGTATTGTCATCAATAAATACCAGGTAGCCCTCAACGTTGCCATTCAATTTTATAACGTAAGCGGTATCAAATACATATGCAGGATAGGTAGTGGTTAAATAAGCGCTCGCGGTAGCAGGTAGTTCAGCCTGTGTAAGCGTAGCATGGGTTACTACGTGTGGGTATAGCTGAACCCTTTTAATTAAGGTGCCTGTTTTCGTCAGTAAGGTTGCGAAAATTCCGTCATCAGTGCTTATCAGCAGGTAACTGCTGTCCCTATTGGTCAGCGCATGCTTCAAAGTATCATCCGGGTAATTGGTGCTGAAATAAGTGGTGATCACGGCCGGTAGTGCGCTGATCGCAACCGTATCAGGATGATGGTCGTCCCGGTTACCGAAACGGCCGCCCTCGTGCCAGCCTTTGCCATTCAGGTCGGGTTGTTCGCGCTGCTCCAATACCCTCACAAAAATTCCATTGGCATCAAAAGCTAAACCGATCGGGTTGCTATTGAAAGTAATGGTTACGATATAACCTTCCAATGTTTTTGAACGGGTTAAGATCTTATATGCCCTTTTAAAAGTATAGCCGGTATAGTTATTAGTAAGGTATTTGCTTATCGTATCAGGCAACGCGCTGGCAGCAACTGTATCCGCCAGATCACCGGGGTGACAAATGTTTACCGCGTAGATCGTATCGTTACCGGATGAAGCCACAACAATGGCCTGGTTATTTGTAAAAGCGCTGCCAGAAACACTGCCGGCAGATAAGTTTCTGATTGGCGACTGTACTGATTTTTGGCAGGAAGAAAACAAGGAAACTGAAGCGGCTATTAATAATAGCGCTAAATTGAGGTTAGAAAACTTTTTCATGGGGGTACAATTTTGGGGTTTGAAATTGCATGGTTAACTATTGATCTATTTAAAACTAAAAATAGCCCTCACAGATGAAATAAAGATGAAATTGGGGTTAAAGAGGAAAAAAATATTAAAAAAATGGTCTCAGAAAGGAGAAAAAAAACAGGGGCGGATATAAACAAATAAAGAGAGCAAGCTCTCCTTAAAATAACTATTAACTGATCTTACATACTGAAATAAAGAACTTTTGGTTTAAACATTCAGTATCTAATTAACTGCGGCAAAAATAGGTACTCCTATTTTAAACTAATGTTATGATTAGATGATGAATAGGTTTAATACACCTAAGCCTTTTTATCAAAACTCATACACTCCTTCAGTTCCTTTTCAGTATAAGCCATGTTGTATTGTTTCAGCACATCATCTGGCACGCCGTTCCATTGATTAGGGGTATTACCCATATAACCAACGTCCTTTACCCCTATTTCAGAAGTATAAAAACCAGTAGCCGTTAAATTTCGCATTAAATTGAAAAAGGAAACGCCCTGGTGCATTTCGGGCTTGGCTTTTTTGGGCCAGGCTATCTCGTCAACCATTTCCATTTGCTGGGTGTGGCTGCAATCTTTAAAAGCCTTATCAAAACGCTTCAGGCATTGCATATCCAGCCAGCGCAGGCCGCCACGCATGGGGGTTTGGTGCTGGGGCATATCCTTTACAATATACTCAATAAAATCAGGCACTTTCGCATCTGATGCGCTGCCGCTTACCGAGTCTTTCGGGATGATAATATCACCCAGTATGGTAATGGTAGCCATCTCATTTGCAGTGAAAAATTTAGGCTCATCCATTACTTTCTTATCAGCCAAATTCTCTTCAACCATCCTATCGGGCTGGGCAGGCGTTTTAGCCGCATCTTTAGGTGTTTCTTTAACGGGCTCCTTGCAGGCATCCAGCAATACCGTGGCCGATACCCCACCAATAATCAAAGCTTTAAGCGATTCTCTTCTATCCATGATAACCCGATTAAATATTTTGTTTCTTTAATTCACCAACTATATACTCCGATGCACGCATCGATAGCGCCAGTATCGTCCAGGTAATATTCTTATCCGCCTGCGATACAAACTGTCCACCATCAACACAAAACAGGTTTTTTACATCGTGCGACTGGCTATATTTATTCAAAGGCGATTTTTTAGGGTCGTTACCCATACGCACTGTGCCGGCCTCATGGATGATGTTACCCGGCTTATGCAGGCCATAGTTGTTCTGCGGCCCATCGTCACCACCCCAGGTGATCACAGCACCCATACTGTGTAATATCTCTTTAAAAGTTTCCTTCATATGCTTGGCCTGGTTGATCTCGTAATCCGACCAATGCGTATTAAAACGCAATACCGGGATACCATATTTATCCACCACATCCGGGTCGATCTCGCAGTAGCTGTCTTCTCTAGCAATACCCTCACCGCGCCCGGCCATGCCCACATGCGCCCCAAAGAAGTACCTGTAATCCTCTTTCAATGATGCACCATAACCCCCGGCTTCTTTTTGCTGGCCTTTGATCTTGTAAGCGCCATTCAGATTCTGGATATCCCAGTTAAAACCATATAAAGGCATCCCGAAACCACCACCATATTCAATATGATACCCCCTCGGGAAATCAAGTTTGTCTTTTTTATTATCCAGCCACCACGGAGTATAAACGTGCATCCCGCCTACACCGTCCTCGTTATAACGTTTACGGTCGAATAGTTCAGGAATGATACCACCCATATCCGCACCTGTTGAATCATGCAAGTATTTACCCACCACTCCGCTCGAGTTGCCGATCCCATTAGGATACCTGCTCGATTTGGAATTAAGCATCAGCCTGGCGCTTTCGCAGGCGCTGGCCGCTAATATTACGGTACGCCCGAATACCTGGTATTCCTGCATATCCACTTTATTCACGTAAGATACCCCGGTTGCGAGTCCGTCCCTTCCGGTCAACACTTCACGTGCCATGGCATTAGTGATCAGATCGACATTGCCGGTAGCTACAGCTGGTTTCACTAACACGGATGAGGACGAAAAGTCGCCATATATTTTACAGCTTCTGCCGCATTGCGCGCAATAGAAACAAGCTTCGCGATCTTTATTGATCTTTTTTGTGAGGATAGATAATCTTGACGGGATAACCGGGATATTGATATTACCTGCCGCTTTTTTTATGAATAGCTCGTGCAGGCGTGGTTTTGGCGGTGGTAAAAATATACCGTCCGGGTCATTATATAAACCTTCATTAGTGCCAAAAACACCGATCAGCTTATCTATTTTATCATAGTAAGGTTTTACATCTTCGTAACCGATCGGCCAGTCATCCCCCAATCCATCAATGCTGCGGCGTTTAAAATCCTTGGGGCCAAACCTGAGCGATATCCTGCCCCAGTGATTGGTGCGGCCACCCACCATACGCGCACGCCACCACTCCCAGTTGCTGTCACCTTTTTGGGTATAAGGCTCACCATCGATCTCCCATCCCCAGTAACAGCCGTCAAAATCGCCAAAGGGCCTGAATTTGGTGCTTGCACCCCTGCGCGGGGAGTCCCACGGGTTTTTTAATTGAGACGAGTTTTCGCGGGGGTCATAATTCGGCCCTGCTTCCAATAAACAAACTTTCAGCCCGGCATTAGCCAGCACATACGCGGCCATACCTCCACCTGCACCCGAACCCACTATAATGGCATCGTATTGTTTTGATTGCTTTTTGATCTGGATATCGTCCATGAAAATACTTTTTTAGAATTTACGGTTATGCTTTTTAATACTATAAGTGGCTTTACAAATCTACATTTTGATTTCATTTTTAAAAATCGCAGCCCGTTGTCATTTGTATTTAATTTGTTACTTCGGTGTTGTTGGTCGTTATTTCACTCGCATTTCCCTTCAATATCCGCTTAACCAGCATATCACACCGCCTATTTAATTATACTTATTGTTTATCAATTTTAATTAGAAGTAAAAATGGTATGGTTTATGCAAATAATACCATATACAGCTATCAGTGCAAAAATTTACAAAAAAACGACGTTTTCGTAGGTATTAATGCACTTTTTTTAAGTCACCGGTGTAAACAATACATATACAATCGTGTTTATAAGTTACATCTATCAATTTAACAACAGTTTAAAGTATAATAAATGAAAATCGCCTATATATCCACCTATCCGCCACGCGAATGTGGAATAGCAACATTTAATCAAAATTTAATGCGCGCTATAAACGCAAACTATCCCGAAAGGCAGACTTTGCAACATGGTGGATTTGTAGTGGCAATAAACGATTCAGAAAACCTGCAGGAATATGAATATCCAGAGGAAGTGAAATATGTGATCCGTCAAAACCATCAGAAAGATTATATAAGGGCGGCTAATTATATCAATACCAGCAATGCTGACGTGTGTATTATGGAGCATGAGTTTGGTATCTACGGTGGCGAAAGCGGTATCTATATACTCCCATTGATCAACAGGCTCGAAAAGCCTTTGATCTCCATATTGCATACGATATTAAAGGATCCCAGCTATGTACAGCGCATCATCATCCGCGAAATTGCCGAGCAATCGTCAAAGATCATCGTGATGAGCGAGCGCGCTGTTGAATTTTTAACAACCATATATGACATCCCTGCCGAAAAGATACAGATCATAGAGCATGGAGTGCCCGACCTGGAAGAGCCGGAAGACAACCCGGTGAAATTGCTTTCGCCATTCAAAAAACATCGTGTTTTATTGACGTTTGGTTTGATAAGCCGCAATAAAGGATTAGAAACCGTTGTAAAGGCACTGCCTGCTATCGTTAAAAACCACCCTGATGTGATGTACGTGGTTCTGGGCAACACCCACCCCGGCGTAATTAAAAACTCGGGCGAAGAATATCGCGATCACTTAAAAAGTTTAGCCGCTAAACTGGGTGTTTCTAATAACTTGGCATTCATCAATAAATTCGTATCAGAAGAGGAATTGATCAATTACCTTACCGCTGCCGAAATATATGTAACGCCATACCATAACGAGGCGCAGATCACCAGCGGAACACTATCCTACGCAGTTGGAGCAGGCGCAGCAGTGGTTTCAACTCCTTACTGGCATGCCACCGAGCTATTGGCTGATAACCGGGGCCGCCTGTTCGATTTTAAAAATTCAGAAGCATTGGCCGAAGTTGTAAATGAATTACTGGACCAGGACCTTGTTTTAAATGAGTTAAAGAAAAACGCTTACGAATATGGCCTGCATCTCCGCTGGCCAAATGTAGGCGCCGAATTTATCAAGGTGGCCCAAAACGCCTGCCTGACGCATGATTTTAGTGATAAGATATTAAAAAACAGCATTGTTGATCCCGAGATCATGCCTAAATTCAGCCTCACGCATGTATTGCGATTAACGGATGATACCGGGATAGTACAACATGCCAAATATGGTATACCTAATTTGAAAGAGGGCTATTGTCTTGATGATAATGCAAGGGCGCTCATCATGGCCCTGATGGCCTACCAGCGCAGTAAAAGCAGGGAAGCCTTTGAGTTGCTGCCCATCTATCTGAGCTATATTCACTATATGCAAACCGATGACGGGAATTTCCGGAACTTCCTGAGTTTTAACCGTCAGTATTTGGATGAGGTAGGCTCTGAAGATTCATTTGGGCGCACGATATGGGCATTGGGCTATCTGATCGGCTGCGCGGCAAGCAATTCATACAGGGAATTTGCCATTGAGCTGTTTCAAAAATCCATTCCTCATTTTAAAGCATTGCAGCATTTAAGGGGGATGGCCAATACCATTATCGGTTTAAGTTTGTACCTGCGGGTATTCCCGACCGATGAAGGTTTGGTGAACGAACTGGGAAGGCTTACCCAACCTTTGATCGATGCTTTTGAAAACACACAATCTGACGACTGGCAATGGTTCGAAGAAAAAATGACTTATGATAATGCCATACTGCCTTTGGCCCTGTTACATTCCTGCGAGGTTACCGGCAACGAAAAAGCAAAACGAATTGCCTTAAAAGCGATGGCTTTTTTGGATGATTTAACGCTGTCAAATGGTTACTTAAGCCCGGTTGGTAATGATGGTTGGTACTACCGCGGCGGAACTTTTCCGACATTCGACCAGCAGGCGATTGAAACCATGGCTATGGTGATGATGCATTTCCAGGCTTACCAGATATTCCGCGAGCCGGAATATGTTGAGAAAATGTTTCTATGTTACAAATGGTTTTTAGGCGAAAATACGCTCCGCGCGCCATTATATGACCATGAAACCAAAGGCTGTTGCGATGGCTTATTGCCTACCGGTATCAACCGTAACCAGGGCGCCGAAAGTACGCTTGCTTATTTGATTTCGCACCTTATTGTTTTGAAAGCCTTTGAGCTGGAATACGAATACAACAAGTTTGGGCAGAAATTGGAGACCTGTTAATGAAGATAGCCATTTTATCCCCCGTTGCCTGGCGCACACCACCCAGGCATTACGGACCATGGGAGCAAATAGCATCAAATATAACTGAAGGACTGGTTAAAAAAGGACTGGATGTAACGCTGTTTGCAACCGGCGATTCCATTACCGCAGGCAAGCTGGATGCCATTTGTGAAAAAGGCTACGAGGAGGATCGCGATCAGGATGCCAAAGTTTTAGAATGTTTGCATATAAGCAACCTGGTGGAGAAGGCATCGGGTTTTGATATCATCCATAACAATTTTGATTTTTTGCCCCTTACTTATTCGCGGCTGATCAAAACACCTATCATTACTACCATACACGGTTTTTCTTCTCAAAAAATAATCCCCGTTTATAAAAAGTATAATGCTTCATCGCATTATGTTTCCATCAGTAACGCTGATCGTAGCCCGGAGCTGGATTATATGGCCACCGTTTATAATGGCATTAATGCAGATGAATTTGAGTTTAATGACAAACCGGAGGATTACCTGCTTTACTTCGGCCGAATCCACCATGATAAGGGGACGGCAGAAGCCATTGAGATCGCCAAAAAGAGCAAACTCAAGCTGATCATAGCGGGTATTATACAGGATGAAAATTATTATAAGCAGAAGATCGAACCAAAGCTAAATGACCAGGTAGTTTACGTTGGTCATGCAGGCCCCGAAAAAAGAAATGAGCTATTAGGAAAGGCCGTGGCACTACTGCACCCCATTAATTTTAACGAGCCCTTCGGTTTAAGCGTAGCCGAAGCCATGCTTTGCGGTACACCGGTTATCGCCTTTAACAAAGGAGCTATGCCCGAACTGATCAAACATAATGAAACCGGTTATTTAGTGAATACGGTTGATGAGGCTGTTGAAGCCGTTGGGCAACTATCAGGTATTAACAGACAGGATTGCCATCAATGGGCATTGTCACAATTTTCAAGTGAGAAAATGGTGGATGATTACTTTAAGCTTTACCAACAAATATTAGCCTAACCCTTCCCTGCATCCTCAATCAGCTTATTGATCAATTCTTTCAGATCAACCTCTGCAAACGCTGTTGATGAATCGGATACGCCATAAGGAATAATGAGTTTGCCATTATGAATAATTGCCCCGCAGGAGTACAGCACATTGGGTACATAACCTTCGCGCTCATCGCTGTTAGGAATAAGTAATGGCTCGTGTAAACGGCCTATCTCAATGGCAGGGTCATCAAGCTTAAGCAGGCTTGCACCCAGCACGTAACGCCGCATCGGGCCAACACCATGAGTGATCATGATCCAGCCATGCTCGGTTTCAATAGGCGAACCGCAATTCCCTATCTGTATAAACTCCCAGGTAAATTTGGGCTGTTGCAGCATCACCGGTTTTTCCCAAATATTGATCTTATCCGAATACATGATATAATTATTGCATCCGTCAATACGCGATATCATCACAAATTTACCGTTGATCTTCCGCGGAAAAAGCGCCAGGTTTTTATTTTGCGCACCTTCGCCATATAGAGGCATTATTTTAAAGTTATAAAAGTCGTTGGTTTGCAGCAGTTTTGGCATGATCAACGACCCGTCATAGGCTGTATAGGTAGCATAATAAAGCATGCTGCCATCCTCATTTTTAAAGTGCACGAACCTTGCATCTTCAATGCCCTTGCGTTCGTACTCCGATATCGGGAATATAACACGGTCGGACAGATCGGTGTCTAACGAGAAAACGATCTCATAATAGGAATCAGCCAGCCATAGTATTTTATCATACTCTAGCTTTTTCATATCACTATCCTGCAATTTCTGCGAATCGGTAATGATCCGGTGCAGGTTTGAATATTCAAAATGGCTGTCCAGCTTTTCCTCCAGTTCCTTTAATACACTGATATCGATCTGGGTAATAGCCGCCTTTTGGAAAAACAGTTTCTTATTATAAACAGCATTTCTAACTATTTCGGCTTCATCAATATAACTGCCGGATGGCAATACGGTTATGGTGTTGTTCTGGTCGATCAACGCCCTGCGGAAAGTAATGGATGAGATATGCCCCTCGCCCACTGCCCTGAAACTGATGATCACCCGGCGCTGGCCTTCCTGCAGTTCGGTTTGGTCAGGATCTTCAACGATCGAGGGGTTAAAGAACGCAGCTGATTCAATAGAATACTCATGCGTAAAATAGGAACCGATAAGCAGCTTGCGATACACACTAAGCGAATCATAATCGATACTCAATTCGGTAAATAAGGGCTTTAATTTACTGCAATGGCGGCTCAAAACACGGGTAATGTTCCGGTGCCGTTTGGAGTATTCCTGCAATATGGGCGATACAATGCCAAAAGTTGTTTCTTCTGTAATGCCCATTACCCGTTGTATCACTTCCTTGGCCCTGTCGTTCCCATTAAAGAAGAATCTGGCTATAACACGTTTCGGATCGGGATTTATTCTTATGGGTTTTCGTTCGATGGAAAGTCTCATATAGGCAAGTACGTTTATTCATTAACACAAGTGGCCTCAAATTGATTGCCGTAATTTTATAAACCTTTTTTTATATCGGTGCAATCAAATTAAAATCAGTGTAATCCTCATTAAATCATGCTGTTACGTCTGATAAGATAGGCCTTTAAAATACCATTATACCCTTCATGAATATTAGCATCGATCAGGTCGATATGGTACTGGGCGCATTTTAACTCCAATTGGTGGCGATAATTTTCCAGGTTCGTGCGGTAAGTTTCTCTTATTTTATTGGGGTGCACCCTTACCTCTTCGCCGCTTTCGATATCAACAAAGTGGTGCGGGCGGTTATCAAAATTAAAATCAACTTCCTTTTGTCTATCGTTCACATTAAAAATGATCACCTCGTGCTTATTATATTTCAAATGCTGTATGGCAGCAAACAAGTCTTTCAATTTCCCATCGCTGTAACCATTTTCCAGCATATCACTAAAAATAATGATCATCGAGCGCTGGTGAATTTCTTCCGCCACGCGGTGCAACACAGCGGTAATATCGGTTGCCGCGTTTACTTTGGGTTGATTATATACCTTCTCCAACTCGGCATATAAATGAAAAAGGTGCTTTGATGTGGAACGTGCCTGGCTCATCCAGTCGATCTTATCCGAAAAAAGAGTTAACCCAAATGCATCCCGCTGTTTTTTAAACAGGTACATTAACGATGCCACCGCATAAACAGAAAACTGAAGTTTATTAATTCCCTTATCCGGAAAATTCATCGACGAGGAAGTATCCAGTAGCAGGTAACAGCGCAGATTGGTTTCTTCTTCAAACTGTTTTACAAACAGCTTATCGGTTCGCGCCAGCAATTTCCAATCGATATTTTTTACCGACTCGCCATTGTTATATAACCTATGCTCGGCAAACTCTACTGAAAAACCATGAAAAGGGCTTTGGTGCAGCCCGGTGATAAAACCTTCTACCACCTGCCGCGCCAGCAACTCCAGGTTGGCCAGTTGCCTTATTTGCTGTTCATCGCTCAGTTTGGGCATAATGGTCTAAGGTAATGGAATGAGGTATCGTTTCCAAATAGAACATCTTTTAAGATTTTATATTGTCGGCGATATTGCAATTTATATATGAAAATGTCATAATCGCCCACTACTTATGTCGATTTCATACCTTTTAACTTACCATTTTACTGTGGATATTAGCTAATAATAAGCAACCAATTGAAATGGAAACACAAGAGTTTGAGATCAAAGAAAATATCAGGACTTTCTTTATGCAGACCAACCAGGTCCCGGCTGGTATAGCTGCACTTTTTGAAGATTTTGAAAAAAAGCTGAATGGTTTTGAGGGCCGACATTTGTACGGAATAACTGAATGCATTGGCGATAAATTAATTTACCGGGCATGCGCATTGGAAAATTTTGATGGAGAGGCCGGTCAACTAAATCTGCCTTACTACGAGATCCCTAAAGGGAATTATTTGTATACGGTGTTTAAAAACTGGCGGGAGAACTTACCTAAAATGCCTTCGACATTTTGTGAATTAATGGAGCATCCCGATGCTAAGAAAGGCTCCATTTGTCTGGAGGATTATACCAACGCGGACGAAATGCTGCTGATGGTTCAGCATAAATAAAAAAGCCCGCCCCGGATATTTCCGAAGCAGGCCTTTATATGCTGACGTATGTTTTAAGCTATTTGTTGTATTTGCTTGTCCAGTTTACCAGCCAAAACTGATTTTGGCACAGCGCCAATTTGCTTGTCAACTATCTCGCCTTTATTGAAAAACAATAAAGCAGGGATGTTGCGGATGCCGAACTTCATCGATATACCGGGGTTGTTATCAACGTTTACTTTGCCTACTACAGCCTTGCCGCTGTATTCCTTTGCAATTTCTTCAACTACAGGACCTACCATACGACATGGGCCGCACCATTCTGCCCAAAAGTCAACTAAAACCGGTTTATCTGATTTGAGAACAAGTTCTTCAAAGTTTGCATCAGTTATTTCTAAAGCCATGATTTTTTTATTTTAAATTATATCTACAAATATATACTATTCAAATAGCTTGCCACAAGTGTCGACCTGACAATGTGACAATGATATTATCCAACCCCAGCCGCTTAACTTTTGGGTGACAATAAAAGTAAATGATTTGCTGAACCGAATAGAAATTACTTATTAACACAAGTAGAAAACAGTGCCATTTATTAACAATAGAAAAAATTTAAGGCACTTTCCTAAACTCAAGCAGTTTTGTTTTGATATATTGGATCATATCATAGTCGCTGGTCTTTTTCACCCAATCAATGGTGGGATAGTATTTGTCCATAAATTTATCCAGTGAATCCCCTTTCAGATTAGTGACGCGGCCAACCAAACCCTTATTATACCTGGTATTGATATAATCGCCCTGTTCATCACGAATCATTTCGCGCTTGAGCTTATTGGTCGGGTTATTTTTGCTGGTTAAAGCCTCAATAACCGTTAAAAGATTAATGCTGACAAAAGCAAAAGGAACACCAACCTGGGGCGGCCCGAAAGCATCGGTAACTTTAGGCGGTTTGTAATTGAACACCTTTGCAAACTCTTGCCGGTTCCGTATAGAATCTTTTTGATGATTGCGCTGCGCCCTGATCTCCACATCCTTTAATTCCAGGGAAAGCGGTTGAAGCCTGATAATAATATTACCCTGTTTCCATTTACTTACCGGGTAATGATAGGTTTTGAACCCATTGGCATAAACACTGATGGTATCAGCCCTACCCGATGTTTGAATGCTGAATTCGCCATTCGTATTGCTTGATGTTTGATGGAATGCAGTAGTTATAGTGGCCACAACCGGGCGGCTATTACTATCAATCAATACCTTGCCGCTTATAACCTGCGCATCAGCCACGCTACACCCCAAACATATCAGCAGGAATAAAATGCATGTTTTAAATTTAGCCCAAAAGATCATCAGGCATAAAGTTAAGGCTTAACTTATTGCAAGCTGTTGGTTTAACACTATTTAACGGTTTGAATAGGTTACTTTATTGCCTTCCTTGTATTAATAATAAAGTCACTGTATGCTTATTGGTATTATTCCTTTACTGATTCTACTAATTGCGCCTGTCCTGCAGATTGTATGGTTATCGCGTAGGGTGAAAAATCAAACCAACAGTTCTATCGGATTAATTACCTTGGTTATGATGGTACTTTGCATTTTTCTATCGGTAATTGCCATGACGGTTTCGGTTAACGGCTTTAGTGCTGCAGGGATTAGATGTGCTACAGGTGCTGTAGGATTCTTGGTTATTGGCGTAATAATATCGTTAATTATTATACCCATAATAGGTATAATTGGGGGAATAATTTATCACTATAGGCACAAAAAGAAAGATTTGACAACTTTTTGAAAGTTGTCAAATCTAAATTACTTCAGCATCGGCTCCGCATTCGTCAAACTCTGTATCTCGGCCATCAGATCATCGCTGGGGTTTACTTTGAAGGTTTTAGATGGCAGCTCTATCAGCAAAGCTTCTTCCATATCCTTTACCATAAACCGCAGGGTGCAATTCTTTACCGGGTATTTTTGATTATTGCTTTCGATCATGGTTTGTATATCATCCATCAGTTGGGTGCTCAACGCTTTCAGCTCCAGGCAAACTGTGATGGATTTGGTGAGCTTATCCCGCATTTCTGATAGCAGGCTCATGGCAGTTATCCGCAGGTCCCAGTTATCCTTTTGCTTAAATTTTTCTTCTATATTTCCCTTGATATGAAGGAAATAGCCATCCATCAATAGGTTACGGAACTTTACATAATCCTCACCAAACAAGGCAAACTCGTAAGACTCATTGTAATCCTCCAGTATAAAAGTGCCAAATGGCTTGCCGGTCTTGGTCATTTTATGCTGAACGTTGCCCACCAGGCCACCAATGGATAATTCACCTTTTTTACGCAGATTGTTAAACGCAGCGATCACATCCTCACCACCCTCGCCTGATTTAGCTTTCTGTATGGTTTTCAGGTCCGAAACATTGGCGTTGCAATACCTTTCCAGTTCTACTTTATAATTATCAAGCGGATGCCCGGTTAAATAGATGCCGATCACCTCTTTCTCGTACTTCAATTTTTCTATCAGCGGCCATTCTTCTGCTTCGGGTAGTGGTGGTTCAGGGATATAAGAAGCTACCGACCCGCCAAACAATGACGCCTGCGAACTGCTCTGTGTATTCTGATAGTCATTTGCATATTTTACCAGGCGTTCTATCCCGGTTAAAATACCGTTCTCGGTTTTAGCGAAGAAACGCGCTCGGTTCAATTTAAATTCATCAAATGCACCGCCATAAACCAGGTTCTCATAAGATTTTTTTGTCAGGGAGCGAACGTTTGACCGCTGCGCAAAATCATAAACCGATTTATAAGGGCCATTTAGGGTACGTTCCTCGATAATGCTTTCAACCGCTTTTTCACCTACGCCTTTAACACCCGTCAATCCAAAACGCACCTGGCCTTTTTTGTTAACCGCGAATGCCATGTCCGACTCGTTAATATCCGGCCCTAAAACCTCCACGCCCATTCTGCGGCACTCCTCCATAAAGAAGGTGATCTTCTCCATGTTGTTCTGGTTATTTAAAACCGCGGCCATATATTCGGGCGGATAATGCGCCTTTAAATAAGCCGTTTGGTAAGCCACAAAGGCATAGCAGGTAGAGTGCGATTTATTGAATGCATATTGGGCAAACGCCTTCCAGTCGTTCCAAATTTTGGTCAGCTTATCTTTGGCGTGGCCCTTGGCAGCCGCCCCCTCCATAAACTGGGCCTCCATCTTGTTCAGTACATCGATCTGCTTTTTACCCATCGCTTTACGCAGCACGTCGGCATCGCCTTTACTAAAACCGGCAAGTTTTTGCGATAAAAGCATCACCTGTTCCTGGTAAACGGTAATACCATAGGTTTCGCCCAGGTATTCTTCCATGTCAGCCAGGTCGAACGTTATCGGCTCAGTACCATTTTTACGCTTGATAAAGTTGGGGATATATTCTATCGGGCCCGGTCGATATAGGGCGTTCATGGCGATCAGATCCTCAAACTTGTCAGGCTTAAGGTCGCGCAGGTACATTTGCATACCGTCACTTTCAAACTGGAACGTACCGTTGGTGTCGCCACGCTGGTAAAGCTCAAAGGTTTTTTGATCATCCAACGGGATATAATCAATATCGATCGTCACATCATGATTTTGCTTGATCAGCCTCAAAGCATCCTTTAATATGGTTAAGGTTTTCAGGCCCAAAAAGTCCATCTTGATTACGCCTGCATCCTCGATCACCCGCCCATCGTACTGGGTAACCAAAAGGTCAGAATCTTTTGCTGTCGCGACTGGCACGATCTCGGTCAGGTCATAGGGGGCAATAATAATACCCGCGGCATGCACACCGGTATTACGTACAGAACCCTCCAGCTTTTCGGCCTCGCGGAGTACAATACCTTTAAGACCGCTGTCTTTATAGATCTGCTGTAGCTCGGGCACCTGGTCGATTGCGCCGCGCAGGGTTATACCCAATGTTTCGGGCACCAGCTTCTTCAGCGCATTCACTTCCGATAAAGGCATATCCAGCACCCTGCCTACGTCCTGTATGCTGGTACGTGCAGCCATGGAGCCATAAGTAATGATCTGTGCTACCTGGTTTTTACCATATTTTTCAACTACATAATCAATTACCTTTTGCCGGCCTGCATCATCAAAGTCCGTATCAATATCGGGCATTGATTTACGATCGGGGTTAAGGAAACGCTCAAACAGTAAATTATATTTTAAAGGGTCAATATTGGTGATCCCTGTACAATAAGCCACAACCGATCCAGCTGCCGAACCACGGCCCGGCCCTATAAATACCCCAATATTACGACCATGCTTTATAAAATCTGCTACGATCAAAAAGTAACCGGCAAATCCCATCGTGCGTATGGTGAACAACTCGAAATTAATACGCTCCTCCACCTCGGGCGAAATATCAATATATCGTTCCTTCGCGCCGGTAAATGTTAAATGCTTCAAATATTCCCACTGATTTAGCGTGTCCGCATCGGGTGTTTTGTGGATATTAAATTCAGGAGGTATCACAAAGTTGGGCAACAGGATATCGCGCTTCAGCTTCAACACTTCTACCTTATCTACGATCTCGTTGGTATTATCCAATGATTCCGGCAGGTCATTAAACAGCTTGCCCATTTCGGCTTGTGTTTTAAAATAAAACTGGTCGTTGGGGAAACCAAAACGATAGCCCTTGCCGCCTTCTTCATCGGTAGCGATGGGCGTGCTCTGCATATCTCCCGTATTCACGCAAAGCAAAATATCGTGCGCGTTGGAGTCCTGCTGATCCACGTAGTGCGAATCATTGGAGCAGATCACCTTTACCTGGTATTTTTTAGCAAATCTGATCAATACCTCATTCACCGTATTTTGCTCAGGAATATCATGCCGTTGCAATTCGATATAGTAATCCTCGCCAAACAGGTCGAGCCACCATTTGAATTCTACCTCCGCTTCAGCCTCACCTTTTTTAAGGATAGCCTGCGGTACCGATGCCCCGATACAGCAGGTAGTAGCGATCAGCCCCTTATGATATTTCAGTATCAGTTCCTTATCAATACGGGGCCATTTGCTGTAAAGGCCCTCCATATAACCTAAGGAACATAGCTTCACCAAATTCTTATATCCTTCGGCATTTTTCGCCAATAAAAGTTGGTGATGCCGGATATCTTTCTTATCTTTAGTAAACTGCTTCTTGTGCCGGTCATCCACGACGTAAAACTCACAGCCTACTATCGGTTTGATATTATGCTTCCCGGCTTCAGCAACAAATTTAAATACGCCAAACATATTACCATGATCGGTAATAGCCAACGCTTTCATACCATCGCTGGCAGCCTTTTTGTATAGTTTGGATATATCAGCCGCTCCGTCAAGTAAAGAAAACTGGGTATGTACGTGTAAATGCGAAAAATCTGGCATAACTGATCTCTGTCGCCCGGATAATTAGCAGAACCGGGAAGAGTACAAATCTAAAAAATCGCAGGAAACTTCTTGCAGATTAAGTATTACATTTATGAACAATTACACCAATGTTAACATTTAAACGCCCGAGAAGCACTCTATTATTTCTGATCCTTTTTGTAGTATTTTTATTATCAGCATATTCATGCCATGCTCCACTTCCACCAGCCAACAGGGTATTTATTGTACAGTCGTTTTCTGGCTTTCCTTCTTCAAAGGCCGAAGCAGTTTATGAGATGCTGAAAAAAATCAACCCAAAAACAATAATAAGAAAAGATATTCCGTTGCCTGCAGTTGCATTCTATCCGCAAAGAAACCGATATCGTGCCGATTCGCTCATCAATTATCTTGATCATTTTGCCAGCACGGATACCGTTATCATAGGTTTAACCAATATGGACATCAGCACCACCAAAGGAAATATAAACGACTGGGGCGTAATGGGGCTGGGGTTTCAACCCGGCAATGCCTGCGTGGTTTCCACATACAGGCTTTCAAAAGTAGAATTACCCGCACAATTATATAAATTAACCCTGCACGAGCTTGGCCACACGCAAGGCCTGCCGCATTGCAAAAATCCAAACTGTTACATGCGCGATGCCGAAGGCGGCAACCATCTTAATGAAGAAACCGATTTTTGCCAATCGTGCAAATTATTTTTGAGAGCTAAGGGATGGCTGTTAAAATGAGCTGAGCCCGAGTGATATTCAACTACTCAAAAAACAGTTTGCACTTATCATTGTTGAGAAATATGCCATGTAAAACGAAGCCGTTGCACAATTAGCATACTATTTGCTTATAATAGAAAGAAAAACTATACCCTTTGAAAAATATATACAATTGAAACGAGCTGGACGCATAGCCTTAAAAACCCTTCTCTGGATCGTAGGCAGTATTTTGTTTTTACTACTACTTGTATTTATTTTAATACAGGTACCTGCTATACAGAATTTTGCGAAAGATAAGGCGGTCACTTATTTGCAAAATAAAATTCACACTAAAGTGAAGATCGGTCACATCAGTTTGGGCCTGCCGAAGCTTATAATTTTAGACAGCCTTTATTTTGAAGATCAGAAAAAAGACACCCTGATAGCGGGCGACCAGCTAAAGATCGACGTCAGTCTATTAAAGCTCCTGCATCATAAACTCGAAGTAAACGAGATCAACCTGCAGGGCATTACCGCCAATGTGAACCGCAGCGCCGATAGCGTTTTTAATTTCGACTATATCATCAAAGCTTTTAACAGCGGCCCGGCAAAGCCGGTTAAACCTGCGGATACCGCTTCGGCCATGAAGATATCTCTGGATAAGATCATCCTGGACAGGATCCATATCAGCTATAAGGATTTAACCAACGGCAACAATGTAAAATTCGTCCTGGGGCATTTTGATACCCGCATTAAAGATTTCGATATGGATAAAATGAAATTTACCATACCGAAAATCACCTTATCGGGTGTTGATGCGCTGATCATCCAAACACCCGCCGGCTCATCGGTGGCAAAAGTCAATGCGGTAGATACTGCTACCACCCCCATTAATATGACGCTTAATTTGGGAGAGATCGACCTGTCGAAAATAAAAGTTGATTACCGCACAAACGAAATGACCGCCAAAGTTGACCTGGGGAAATTTTCGGTGGAGATGAATAAGCTCGACCTAAAAAATCAAAAGGCTGATATTAATAACATCACACTGGAGGATACCAAAGCCGCGCTCACTTTTGCCAAACCACAGAATGTAAAAAAAGCGGTGGTAAAAGCAATAAAAAAACTGGATACCCTGGTAGCTAAACCTCAAAGCACAAAAGGATGGGCGGCAATTCTGCGGAAAGTTACTTTTAGTAATAATGATATCCAATACGACAACAATGCCCAGGCGCCTGTGGCAAAAGGTTTAGATTATTCGCACATGAGCATTCATAACCTGGATGCCGACCTGGAAAACCTGTCCTACAACACTGATACCATTTCGGGCAAGATCAATAATGTGAGTTTTTCAGAAAAGAGCGGCCTCGACATTAAGAAATTCCATACCGCATTTTTTTATGGCCCGCATAAATCCTATCTGAATGACCTGTACCTGGAAACCCCGCGAACCGTTCTGCAGAAAAACGTGGAAATAGGCTATACTTCGATGGACAATATCAGCAACCATTTAGGGGAGCTGCGGATCAACGCCAACCTGGATGGCAGCCATTTGGGCTTGAAAGATGTTTTATTGCTGATGCCCACCATGTCATCCATGGAGCCATTTAAAAGCTCGCCTAATGCCACTTTCATGATCAACGGAAAAGTGATCGGCAAGGTGAACGACCTCAGCATCCCATCACTCGAAATAACCGGGTTAAGTAACACCCACATCAAAGCCTCGGCGGTATTAAAGGGCCTGCCTGATGTGAACAAGTCTTATTTCGATCTCAATATTATCGACTTTAATACCAGTCGCGCAGATATAGCAAAACTGGCCCCTGCTGGCAGTATCCCGTCCAGTGTCAGCATCCCGGAGAATTTGAACCTGAAAGGCAAATTCAAAGGCAGCATGAAAACGTTTACTACTGACATGGTATTGCGATCAAGCTATGGTGCTGTGGATATCAAAGCCAATATGAATGGCGCGCACAAAGGCAGTGAAATTTATTCGGCAAATATCAAAGCGAATGATCTTAACGTAGGCGCATTGACTAAGCAGCCGCAAATGGTGGGTAAAATATCGCTGGCGGCTAATATTAAGGGCGTTAGCCTCGATCCTAAAAAGGCTACGCTTCAATTTAATGCAGATGTGGCTAAAGCTTATGTAAAGGGTTATACTTATCAGCACCTGGTGCTTAAAGGCACAAGCCACAACGGCAGTTACGTGGCTAACGTCAAAATGAAAGACCCAAACATCAACTTCAGCCTGGATGCCAAAGCCAATATGAATAAGAAGTATCCATCGGTAAATGCAACCTTGCTGATTGACAGCATCAACCTGCAAAAACTGAATTTTACTACGGATGCCATGCGTTTTCACGGAAAAATAGTGGCTGATGTGCCAACGGCCGACCCTGATTACCTGAACGCCAATATTCAGGCTACCGATCTGTTGATAGTTAATAAAGGACAACGCATTAAGTTAGATACCGTGAGCCTGATCTCGACCGCCAACGCCGACAGTAGCACGTTAAAACTAAAAACACCAATGTTATATGCCCACATGGCGGGCAGGTACAAATTATCAGAAGTCGGTTCGGCCGTGCAGGATGTGCTTGATCAATATTTCGATAGGACCGTCGCAGGCAAGACCGTCGTTGCGAAACCAAAATACACGCCGCAGCAATTTGTTTTTGATGCGCGCTTTGTAAAAACTCCTTTAGTTGCCCAGTTAGTGCCGGATCTTAAACAGCTTGATCCGGTTGTATTCAATGGCTATTTTAACAGCAAAACAGGCGACCTGGTAGTTAATGGTTCCATGCCGAAAGTAGTGTATGGCACCAATACTATCAATAATATGAAGCTGGCCATCAATACGCTCAATACCAAGCAGGATGCCTTAAATTATAGTCTTACAGTAGATGAAATAAAGGCGGGCTCATCGTTAAACCTACTTTATACCAGCATAACCGGCACCGCGCTTGACGATAAGCTCAACATCAGTTTACAGGTGCGCGATGCCGCCAAAAAGGAGCGCTACCGCATAGCAGGTGTGTTCAGTATTTTGCCGGACGAATACCAGTTTAATTTCCTGCAGAACGGCTTATTGCTCGACTATACCGAGTGGGCGGTTAACGCCAACAATGCCTTGCAATTTGGCACTAAAGGCATACTGGCGAAGGATTTCACCATCACCAGCAACAACCAGGTATTGAGCATCAATACCCCATCGCAGCAAATGAATGCGCCCATAACTGTCGACTTTAAGAATTTCCGCATAGAAACCTTAACCCGTGCAGCCGAGCAGGATTCCTTGCAAATCGGCGGGGTGATCAATGGCAATGCCGAGATCAGCAATTTCCAAAGTTCACCCAAATTCACTACAGCATTAAATATCGGCGATTTTAGTTTCAAGGGTGATACCGTTGGCAACATCGCCCTTAAAGTAAATAACCAATCCCCAAATGCTTATGCAGCCAATGTAAGTATCACCGGAAAAGGCAACCAGGTTGATATGGTGGGGGTATATAATACCGGTGCACAAAGCAGTTTCGATCTTAACCTCAGCATTGTTAAGCTGAACATGAAAAGCATCGAAGGTTTTAGTTTTGGCAGCATCCGCAATGCCAGCGGAACTATAACCGGGCAACTAAAGATCACCGGCACCACAGATGCCCCGGCGATACGTGGCGATGTCTATTTTAACCAGGTGGGCTTTAATGTATCTATGCTCAATTCATACTTTACCATGCCTAAGGAAAGCATCACATTTAATGATGAAGGCATAAAGTTTAATGATTTCACACTGGTTGATTCCACAGGAAATAAGGCGGTAGTTTCGGGCACAGTTTTCACCACAAATTACACCGACTACAAATTTGGGCTGAATATCAACACCGATAATTTTAGAGTGGTCAACTCTACCCAGGCCGATAATAAGTTGTATTATGGCAAGCTATACCTGAACAGCGATATCAAGATACGCGGCGATATGAATACGCCCGTAGTGGACGCTAACCTCACCGTTAATGATAAAACCGACCTGACGATCGTTTTACCGGAAGATGATCCGGGTGTGGAAGACCGCCAGGGCGTGGTGGAAGTAATTAACGAGAAAGCGCCGAAAATGGATTCTATTCTGATGGCCAGGCAACTCGATTCACTGAAAAAAAGCAGCTTGAAAGGTTTGGATGTGACCGCTACCATCAATATCAACAAGGCGGCAAAATTCACCATTGTGGTTGACGAAGCCAACGGCGATGTGGTGCACCTGAGCGGGGAAGCACATTTAAACGGTGGTATCGATGCCAGCGGAAAAACAAATTTAACCGGTACTTATACGGTTGAGAGCGGCTCATACAACCTGGCCTATGCCACGGTTAAACGTACATTCAACTTCAAAAAAGGCAGTACCATCACCTGGACGGGCGACCCAACCAGCGCGGATATCAACCTGACTGCTGTTTATGTGGCCAACGTGCCCCCTATTGACCTGGTACAACAACAATTGGGAGGCGACAATACTTCGCAAAACGCAGTTCAGTATAAGCAAAAGCTGCCGTTCAATGTTGATCTGAACCTGAAAAACCAGCTGCTCAAACCGGATATCAGTTTTGACATTGTATTGCCCGATAGCAGTTACACCGTATCCCCGGATGTGGTAAGTACGGTGAACGACAGGCTATCCCAGGTGCGCCAGGACCCTAATGAAATGAATAAGCAGGTGTTGGGGGTATTGGTATTAGGGCACTTTATAGGCGATAACCCACTGCAAAGCCAGGGCGGCAGCACAGGCATTAATGGAGCAATACGCAACAGTGTAAGCAGTTTACTGTCTGACCAGCTAAACAAACTGGCCGGGAACCTGATCGGAGGGGTTCAATTGAGTTTTGGGCTGACTTCCGGTGCTGATTATTCTACAGGGGTTGAACAAAATCGTACCGACCTGAACGTTGGCCTTTCCAAGCAATTTTTGAATGACAGGGTTACCGTAACAGTAGGTAATAACTTCAACCTGGAGGGCCAGAACCAGCCGGGGCAAAAAACAACGGACATCGCAGGTAATGTATCAGTAAATTATAAGCTGACCGAAGACGGCCGCTATATGATCCGCGCTTACCGCAAGGATGAATTTATTGTGGTTGAAGGGCAGGTTGTTGAAACCGGCTTAGGCTTCTCTTTAACTTATGAGTATAATCATTTTAAGGAGCTGTTCGCGAAGAAAACCAAAGAAG
>Ga0206976_1119_pt1 | contig 22936 bp, 16 predicted proteins | sample Alteio_BWOrgHeat_82_FD_152926 | JGI IMG/M metagenome (GOLD analysis project Ga0206976, IMG submission 152926) | Enriched cells from forest soil in Barre Woods Harvard Forest LTER site, Petersham, Massachusetts, United States -... | ecosystem: Environmental > Terrestrial > Soil > Temperate forest >... | reverse complement strand
TGTTTTAAAGGAATTACCCTTTTTTATCCACTTTGATTACGGGTGTGTTAACCGCCTGCATCTTAATTTCCTTTTTGATCTGATGATCAAGGTTTGCTGCTGCAGGAGGTACTTTGTTAGCGTTCAAATGCGGTGCGATAACCAATGAAACGATCGACATCAATTTGATCAAAATATTCATGGATGGACCTGATGTATCTTTGAACGGATCACCTACGGTATCACCTGTAACTGAAGCTTTGTGTGGTTCTGATTTTTTGTAGAACATTTCGCCATTGATCTCGCATCCTTTTTCGAATGATTTTTTGGCATTGTCCCATGCACCACCGGCGTTGCTCTGGAATAAACCCATCAGCACACCGGATACGGTTACACCGGCCAGCATCCCGCCTAAAACTTCAGGACCGAAGACAAAACCAATAATGATCGGGGTGATCAATGCGATCAATCCCGGAGCAACCATTTCGCGTATAGACGCTTTGGTTGATATGGCTACGCATTTTTCGTACTCCGGTTTTGCTTTGTATTCCATGATACCAGGTATCTCGCGGAACTGGCGGCGAACTTCCTCCACCATCGCCATAGCTGCGCGGCCTACTGCCGAAATACATAAGGATGAAAAGATAAACGGTATCATACCGCCTACAAATAAACCTGCTAATACAGGTGCTTTGTAAATATCAATATGCTCGATACCTGCCACACCCACAAAGGCCGCAAATAAAGCCAGTGAGGTTAACGCTGCAGATGCAATGGCAAAACCCTTACCGGTAGCTGCGGTAGTGTTACCTACGGCATCTAAATTATCTGTACGGTGACGAACTTCTTCGGGTAAACGGCTCATTTCGGCAATACCACCTGCGTTATCCGCAATAGGGCCAAATGCATCAATAGATAACTGCATGGCTGTAGTGGACATCATCCCCGCTGCGGCGATAGAAACCCCGTATAATCCAGCAAAATAATATGAACCATAAATACCAGCAGCTAATACCAGTATAGGCAATACGGTTGATTCCATACCAACAGCCAAACCGCCGATGATATTGGTTGCATGCCCGGTTGATGATTGCCTGATAATACCCAGCACCGGGCGTTTGCCCATCGCTGTATAATATTCGGTTATCATTGACATTAAGGTACCTACTACCAAACCAACAACGATCGCCATGTAAACGCCATTCTTTGTGAAATGCGATGCACCATCTTTTAATATGCCGCCTGCCTCGTCACGAATCATATGCAGATCATCAGCCGGTAACATCCACTGCACTAAAAAATAAGTAGCTGCTGCTGTTAAAATGATGGAAGACCAGTTACCTATGTTCAATGCTTTTTGTACACTGTCTGTTTCATTTTTGATTTTAACAAATGCTGCGCCTACTATTGAAAATACTAAGCCTAAACCGGCAATTACCATTGGTAATAATATCGGGGCTATACCGCCAAACTGATCGTGCGATACGATCTCGCGGCCAAGTACCATGGTAGCCAGCATCGTGGCAACATAAGAACCGAATAAGTCGGCGCCCATACCGGCCACGTCACCCACATTATCACCTACGTTATCGGCAATGGTAGCCGGGTTACGTACATCGTCCTCGGGAATACCTGCTTCAACTTTACCTACAAGGTCGGCGCCTACGTCGGCAGCTTTGGTATAAATACCACCGCCAACACGCGCAAATAATGCAATCGATTCGGCACCTAATGAAAATCCGGCTAAAACATCCAGTGCCCTTGCCATATCCTCGCCGTTTACGGTACTACCGGCAACGTTTTTAACATAAAAAGTATAAAACACGATAAACAACGATCCCAAACCGATAATGGCTAAGCCTGCTACGCCCAAACCCATTACGGTACCGCCGGTAAACGATACTTTTAATGCCTGGGCCAAACTGGTGCGCGCTGCCTGCGTGGTGCGCACATTAGCTTTGGTAGCAATGCGCATACCAATAAAACCTGCAAAGGCCGACAAAAACGCCCCGGTAATAAATGAAAGCGCTATGATCGGGCTTGATGTAGCTACTGTAGTACCTGACCAGGCCAGTAATAATGCCGCTACTATCACAAAGTAGCTCAGTATTTTCCATTCAGCGCGTAAAAAAGCCATGGCACCATCGGCAATATAGCCTGAAAGCTCCGTCATGGTGGCATCGCCTGCGTCCTGCTTGGTAACCCATGCCGACTTAGCCAGCATAAAGAATATACCTATAAGACCCAGGACAGGAATAAAATAAATTAAGTTATTGTAAATAAAATCCATACTAACAGTTTTGTTTATAAATGATTATGTGAGATCGTGATCCGGCTGCAAAAATAATTGGACGGCGCAAAATAACAAATTTAATTTCTTTGCAGCGCATCGCTCAATTATAAAATTTTTAAATAGCTTAGACCCTTATAACATATTCTTATTTGATGAAAGAAGATTTGAAGCAACCACAGATGAAGCACGAGCTTAGCCTGCTGGATGGCACTATGCTGGTAGCCGGATCAATGATCGGCTCGGGGATATTTATCGTAAGCGCGGATATTACCCGCAATGTAGGTTCGGCCGGGTGGCTGATCGTGGTGTGGCTCCTTACCGGGTTCATGACCTTAACCGCCGCTTTGAGTTATGGCGAGCTAAGCGGAATGTTCCCCAAAGCTGGTGGCCAGTATGTTTATTTAAAAGAATCCTACAATAAACTCACCGGCTTCCTGTACGGCTGGAGTTTTTTCGCCGTGATACAAACGGGTACTATTGCCGCGGTGGGTGTGGCTTTTTCCAAGTTCGCAGCATATATCATACCCGAAATTAGCGAGGATCAACTATTGTTTCCTCATATCTATCACCTCAAACACGGCGAGGTAGCTAAAGGATTTACAATAAGCGCTGCACAACTTGTTTCTATTGGAATAATACTGATACTTACTTTTATCAATACGCGTGGTGTAAAAAGCGGTAAGATCATCCAAACTACTTTTACCATGACCAAGCTTTTAAGTTTGTTCGGGTTGATCGCTTTTGGGTTTTTGGCTTTTAAGGGTGATATATGGCATGCCAACTGGGCCAATGCCTGGAACCTGCAAAAACTGAATATGGATGGCACTTTTAGCAGCTATACCATGGATGCCGCGCTTGGCGCTATGGCCATTGCGATGGTAGGTTCCATCTTCAGCAGCGATGCCTGGAACAGCGTAACCTTTGTGGCCGGTGAAATGAAGAACCCAAAACGTGATGTGGCGTTGAGCATGATGTTCGGTACGCTGATCGTTACTTTGATCTATGTATTGGCGAACGTGGTTTACACCGGTGTATTATCGCTGCATGATATTGCCATCGCCGATAAGGACCGGGTAGCTGTTGCCGCATCCCACGTGATTTTTGGTAATGCAGGTACTGTTGTAATCGCGTTGATGATCATGGTATCGACATTTGGCTGCAATAACGGGTTGATCCTCTCGGGAGCCAGGGTATATTATACAATGGCGAAGGACGGCCTGTTTTTTAAGCGTACAGGTGAGCTGAATAAATTTTCTGTTCCCGGATTTGGTTTATGGATACAGTGTTTGGTGGCCTGCGTACTTTGCCTGAGCGGCCGCTACGGCGACTTATTAGATATGATCTCGTTCGTGGTGGTGATATTTTATGTGCTGACCATTTTCGGCATATTCCGCCTGAGGGCTTCGCGCCCTGATGCTGAGCGTCCATATAAAGCCATTGGTTATCCTGTTTTGCCTGCCATCTACATTTTGATGGGGATCGCGTTTTGTATTTTACTGGCGATCTATGAACGTACTTATACTTTGTTTGGCTTAGGCATCGTATTAATAGGTATCCCGATCTATTTTATTGCCCAAAGAAATTCATCTGATGAAAGTAAGGCTACTACTGATAATTAATTTTCTACTGCTTGCAGGTTATGCCGGTGCGCAATCGCTAAACCAAAAACTGCAAACGGCTTTTAATCATTTGCAGCAGGATAGCCAGTTCAGGTACGCTTCCGTATCGCTCACTGTTTTGGATGCGAAGACCGGGGAAACTGTGTTTGCCGCTAACCCAAATATGGGTTTAGCAACAGCATCCACACTTAAAGTGATCACCTCCATTACCGCCTTTAATGTTTTAGGGAAGGATTTTCAATACCAAACACAGTTTGGTTATAACGGCTCTATTGCCGCTGATGGCACATTGAACGGCGACCTGATTATCAAAGGTGCAGGCGACCCTACATTGGGCAGCTGGCGTTACGAAGGGCATCATGAAAATGAGATTTTGAGTCAGCTGGTTGCCGCTTTGCAAAAAGCGGGTATCAAAAAGATCAATGGGCGCATAATTGGTGATGATTCCATTTTCGGTACGCAATCTATCCCCGATGGCTGGATCTGGATGGATGTGGGCAACTACTACGGCGCAGGCGCATCCGGGCTTTGCTGGCGCGAAAACCAGTTCGACATTAAATTTAAAACCGGGGCGGTAGGTACACCAATCGGAGTGATCAAAACTGTGCCTAATACCCCCTATCTTAATTTCAAAAGCGAATTACTGAATGCGCCTTCCGGTACCGGTGATAATGCTTATGCCTACCTGCCTGTGAATAGTAACACGATGTACCTGCGGGGCACTTATGCTGAAGATAAGGACAAGAAAAGTATTTCTGTCGCCATCCCAGACCCCGCTTTTGATGCAGCCTATCGGTTGGTGGATACTTTAAGGCGATTGGGTATTTTAGTAAGCGGCGGCGCGGAATCTGTTTTAACTTTAAACGCCAAAGGACAAGCCTTACCCGCGATCAGTAATAGCCTGGCTACCATACCATCACCTACCCTTGGCAAGATCGTTTACTGGCTCAACCAAAAAAGCATCAACCTGTATGCCGAGCAATTGCTCAAAACCATCGCCTGGAAATTGGGCAAAACCGCATCCACCAATAATGGCGTGGAGGCAGAGCAGAATTTTTGGAAAGCACGTGGTATCGACCCGAACTCCTTAAATGTAGCTGATGGTTCAGGTCTTTCCCCCGGCGACAGGGTGACAACCCTTACCATGGCAACTGTTCTTAAATCTGCAAAAGGCACCAACTGGTTCCCTGATTTCTATGAAAGTTTGCCCACCTACAACGATATGAAAATGAAAAGCGGCAGCATCCTCAATGTATTAACCTATGCCGGTTATCAAACTCATAATGGTCGCGAGCTTTGCTTTTCTATTATGGTGAATAATTTTAATGGTTCGTCAAGAAGTGTGAAGGAAAAGGTGTTTAGGGTTTTGAATGAGTTGAAATGATTTGGGGTTCAGACAATATTCCGTCCCGCTCATAGCCGCGGGGGCCTAGTTACTTTTGGCTTGACCCAAAAGTAACCAAAAGGTCAAGACAGAAAAAAGCTTCAACCCGCCCTGCCGGTTCTTTACGCTTTTGTAGTGCTCCGCACATAGCAAAAGCTAAACCGTCATTCCCGCCATACGCCCGGCCCGCTTTTCTGTCAGGCCTTTGCCCGCTTTTATTTTAGGATTAACACAATACTTATTTTCAGAACAATATTTTCTTTTCCCCGTCAGCAGAACAGCTTCGGCCAAAATCGGGCAAAACAATGGTGGCCTTGTGTGATGGCAGGGGCATAGCAATAGTTGCTGAAGCGTGGGGCAGAGCGAACGAAGTGGGCAACATTTTGCAGCCCGTGGTTTTGGTTGATTTGCAGGGCAAAGGCCAAGTGCGGCAAAGAAGCATTTCTGCTGACAAGCATTTTTGGTTACTTTGGATGCCTCAAAAGTGACAAAGCCTCCGCGGCAATTGAGCGGGACGATGTTATCATTTAGCACAACCTACGTCCAAATTCATATCCCCGACCTGATACTATTAAACGGCACACCCAAACCATCGGCCGCGTATTGCGAAAGCACATTGTTTTTTAGCGTTATATAATCGCCGTTTTGGGTGACCAGCCATTTTACGTTACCGTCTTGTTCAACTTTCAGCGGCATGGTAGCTGAAACCACTTTGGCGGTGGAGTCGATCTCGATAACATACAGGATGTTTTTCTTATCCTGCGGATCATTGAAAGGGATGATCACGGTATGGTTATAATCATCAATAAACCTGCCCAGCACATTTTTGCCTGTAATTTCCTTTGGCTGGAGGCTTAACAGATTCGAGGCTTTTACCTGGCTCAATCCGAATATCTTTATCCGCACTATGTTTCCGTTATCATCCTTCAATGTATCAGTAGATTTAACCTCGTTTTCCCGCACATACCTTGCCGAGGCATAATAACTGTTCTCCCCGGCGCTGAGATCAGCATTGCCTGGCAGCAAATAGTGAATGATAAGATTTTGAATTTTTGTGCTATCTGCTTTTAGCTTCCCGGCGATCGATAACAACTGCCCGGCTGTGATGCGGTTATCGATACGCACATCAACCGTGGTGAATGTATCGCTCTTAAAAACTTCCGAAACGGTATAATGCGGTATATTTTGCGGTTTTTTGTGGCAGGCAAAAAAGGTGATTACAAAACTGATAATTATTAAACTACTTATAAAACGTTTCATGTAAATTTCAATTCAAATTAAATAATCCCATACAAAGCCCCACCCTTCTCTCCCATCTTATCCACCGATTTCTCAACCTCAGTGTCTTTTTCCAATACAGGCGCGTGATGCGGTTTAATTCGGGCATCGATGATTAGCGGGCCATTGCAGCCCCAGTGCTTATGTTCGGTAAAGCTGTCGATCCCATAAATATCATGCGAGGGGTTACTTCGGGTAAAGGTGACCCACACAAAATTATTGAGGTTTTGTGCAGTAAAACCGACGTCATCACATAATACCATTAGTGGCAACCCATTAAGATCAGCATCTTTAAAATACTCATCGAGAATCTCGATCATTAATGGGATATCGCTGCTTTTGATGTTTTTTGGTACTTCAACGGCTAATATGCCCGGCATTACCATTTTAAAGTTTTCAAATGGTCGCGGCAAGCTAAATCCGGCAGGTAATTCGCTCCATAACTCTCTTTTAATATCCCCTGCTACGGTTACTGCCACTTTGCTACCCGAGTTCAACCCGCTGCCGCTATAATCCAGTGTATCAATGGTGGTTTTGGTGTAGAAATGCAGGTCGCGCGTAAGGTCAATTCTTTGCAGGATATGTTTGAGAAAACCGCCGATATCATTTACATTTAATCCCGGATCATCTTCTTGTGCAGCGATGAACAGGTATTTAGCCAAACTCAACTGACTTTTTCCCAAAATATGATTGGCTATGGTGAGTATCTCCTGTGGCTTGCGTTCTTTGATATAAGGCGTATAGCGTTCGCTGCCTATGGCGAATAACAAGGGGTGAACACCGGCGGCATCCACAGCATTTACAGCGTGCAGACCGGGTATTTCATTGGGTATGGCCGAGCCGGTGATGTCGTGTATCAGCGCGCCAAAACTGGTATCTTCCTGCGGCGGTCGGCCCACAACAGTAAACGACCAGATAGCATCCTTGCGGTGATATACGTTACGCACCTTCATCAGCGGGAAAGGATGTTTCAAACTATAATAACCCAAATGATCGCCAAAAGGGCCCTCGGGTTTATTATCATGCGGCATCACCGTACCTGTGATCACAAAATCTGCATCGGCTGATATGCAATAGCCTTCGTCATCATAAAAATAGCGGAAGCGGCGTTTACCCAAGGCACCGGCAAAGGTCATCTCGGATAAACCTTCAGGCAGAGGCATCACGGCAGCCACCGGATGCGATGGTGGGCCGCCAACAAATATGCTCACCTTTAAAGGCTGCCCTTTTGCATTTGCTTTGGTTTGATGCACCCCAATACCCCTGTGCAATTGATAATGCAAACCGATCTCCTGGTTCAATACATAGTCATTCCCGGCCATTTGGATACGATACATGCCGAGGTTGGCTTGCATGATTCCCGGCTTGTCGGCATCTTCGGTATAAACCTGTGGCATGGTCACAAACGGGCCACCGTCCCTGGGCCAGTTCACGATCTGCGGCAGGTCGCTGATCTTTGCTTTTCCAAAACTGACCGGTGCATCCGCGCTTACTTTTTTCGGCAGGGCCGACAAGGCTGTTAACGCAATATTTGCGTACTTAAACGGGCTTTTAAGGGCTTTTAGCGGGTCGTTTTTGAGATCGACCAGGGTTTTTACCTGCTCTAAACTATCCCTGAAAATAAACCGGGAGCGTTCCAGCGTGCCGAACAAATTAGATACTGCCGGGAACTTGCTGCCCTTTACATTCTCGAACAGAATAGCGGGACCCTGGTGCTCAAAAACACGTAAATGGATAGCCGCCATTTGCAGGTATGGGTCAACCTCCTCCTTTATCCTTATTAAATAACCGTTTTTTTCAAGGTCGGTAATGCAGGCTTGTAAACTCGGGTAACCCATTGGCAGGCGTTTGATTAATTGCCAAAAATACTCAAAAGTTGAGTGATCGTTTGCTTTGCGTCATGCATTAATTAATTGGCTGCTTAAATGCATCAGCGGCATCATCTGCAAGTGCCTGGTTGCCAAGATAGCTCCACCTTAAACCTATGATATACTTATTTAAGGCACGATTTATATCCTCCGCAGTTACTTTATCTATCATTGCAGGCAAGTTTTCTTCATATTCCCATCCGCCTAAAATTTCGGCATTACCTAAATTGCCTGCCAACGCAGCCGAACTTTGCTGCCTGATATAATTTGATGTAATAAAGCCGCCTTTCATTTCCTCGAGGCCTCTCTCGTTGAAAACAACACTTTTTACCTTCTTCAGCAAGGCGGTCATTGCGTTTACGGCCTCTTTCGGCTTGGTCGTGCTTACGTGCATTTCAGCATAAGGCATTTGCTTCATCTCCACATGCGCCCCCTGAGAATAAGAAAGATGAAGATTGGTGCGCAGCTGGCGGAAAAGCAAACCGCTGAACACACCAATACCCATACGGAAAGGCACAAAGTCGGCACTGGTAAACCTTGGCGAGTTCATGATAGCACCGATGTAATTGGTTGACAGATCGCGTTTTTCTACCAATAACTTGTTATCGTTAAAAGCAGGCAGCTGGTAAACCACAGGCGTATAGGGCCTTGCAGGCATGGCGGCGAACGATGCCCTTACTTTGCTGATCAGCTCCTCCTTGTCTATCTTACCTACTACCACCAAAAAAATCGCGTTCTTATTTAAAATTGTATTGTAGTAACTTTTCAGGTCATCAGCGGTTAATGCGTTCAGGCTTTCTTCGGTTCCGTCAGGGTCAGTAGCATAGGCGGTTCCGTCAAAACCGTTCTGCACTATCAACTGATTTAAATGAGTGTCAGGTGAGGATTGAAAACCTTTTGTGCGGGTAATTAATTTATTCTTTAACAGCTGTACTTCGTTTTCATTAAAGGTTGGGTTCATAACCGCCTCTGTAAACAAATCCCAGGCGTTGTTAAAGTATTTGCCCATGCAATTAAGCTGAATAAAGCCGTAATCCTGCACAGATGAACCGCTGATAAGTATGCTGTATTTATCCGCGATATCCTTAAACTCATTGCCCGAATATTTTTTGGTGCCGCATTGCGTGGTAGCTTCAATAGCAAAGCTTTCGATACCGGCCTTGCTTGCCGGATAATTGGATACCCCGGCCCTGTAATACATCCTTACGTTAATGATGTTTTTTTGAGTTGGCTTAAATATTACCTTAACACCGTCAACATCAAATGAGGTGGTTTCGGATTGCGCCATCACCACAGCAGATCCGGCTATTAATAGGATAAGACTTAATACGTACTTTTTCATCTGATTATTTGTCTGTAAAAAATTCCTGCGGCATCACCTTTTCTTTAAGTTCGGGGCTGATCAGCAACCCGGCACAGTAAGGCTTATTTTTAATATACTTTCTGACATATGCTTGCAAGTCGGCTTTGTTAACCTTTTGGAGATTCCCCCCATACCCCATCAGGTAATCCAGGGATGCAGCCGACCACCAGAACGATATCGTTTCTACGTAATCGGTAGTTACTTCTTCTTCACGCGCTTTCTTTACTTCCAGCCTTATTTTCGCTGTCGCTATCTGGTCGTCTGTTAAATAATCGTCCATATCCCATTGGGCTACCTGTTTTTTAACCTCGGCCAAACATTCTTTTATTTTGCCCGGATTTGGTATAATGGTTAATATAATTGGCCCCACATGTTGCAGGGTTAAATAGCCTATGTTTACCTGTGTAGCCAAACCAGATTGTACCAGGGCCTTATTTAGCTTTGATGAATTTTGGTTAAGTATGTAGGAAAATATATCTGCCGCGTAGGTTCCGGGGATATCATTCCGGGTATCCGGGCCCATCCATTGGAACATGATCTCGGGCACCTTAGCTAAGTTTGATTCGACGATAAAATAGTCTGTTTTCTCCAATGGCTTAAATTCAGGTATGGGCCATTTTTTGAACGGGTCAAAATCTGACGCCGCCCAACTGCCATATATTCTTTCTACCTCTTTAAACACATCGTCGTGCTTTACATCCCCGGCCACGGTCAGCAGGCAGTTATTTGGATAATAGTATTTGTTTTTGATAGAGTCCATCAAATCCGGCGTAGCACTATTGATCACTTTATGATCACCGATAGGATTTTTCCGGCTGTATAGGTCGCCCCACAAATGATGTTGCATGGCGTTGTTCAAAGCATACCCGGGGTTTGATTCCTGGCGCTGGAATTCGCCATCAACCACAACGTTTTCCTTCTCCATTTCCTTTTTATCAAACTTAGGGTAACGTATAGCCGAGTTCATGAACTTAAGCCCTTTTTTAAGGTTATAACCTGGCAGGGTAAAGTAATAGTTTACGTTCTCATAAGATGTAGAGCCATTAAACTCAATCCCCAAGGCGGCTACGCGGTTTATAAATTCTTCCTGGCTTGTATAATCTTTATTCGCCTTAAAAAACATGTGCTCATATAAATGGCTTAAACCATTAAATTGCGGCGGTTCGGTGTAAGCGCCATTTTTGCAAGTGATCATCACCGTGGCCAGCGGTACTGTATTATCCTCAATAACCAATACGTCGAGCCCGTTGGGGAGCTTTTGAAAAAACATATTGTCGTTCAGTTTATTTTGGGCGTGGAGAAAAGCAGTGGCAAGGCTTAGGAAAAGCGCAAGCAAATAAAATTTTCTTGTCATAAATGGTTCAGGATGTTTCAGGCCATTAAAGTAGCAAATAGATCGTAATATTTAATCGCAAAATATTTTTGAAGGAAGTTGAGATCGTTTTACGCTATATCAATTCCCTCATCCAAATAAACATTCTGTATGGTATGCAGGAAATCAACACCTTCTTTAAAAGGCCGTTGAAATGCCCTGCGACCGAGGATCAATCCTGTACCACCGGCACGTTTATTTACCACGGCGTGTTTTACAGAATCCGCCAAATCAGACGCCCCTTTCGATTCACCACCCGAGTTGATCAACCCTGCTCTGCCCATATAGCAATTAGCCAGCTGGTAACGGCACATATCTATCGGGTGATCGGTAGTCAGTTTGCTGTACATCAGCGGGTCGCTTTTTGAAAAGTTGATAGCAGTAAACCCGCCATTCACATCGGGCATTTTTTGTTTGATGATATCCGCCTGTATGGTAACACCGATATGGTTTGCCTGCCCTGTGATATCTGTTGCGGTTTCATAATTTACTCCGTCTTTTTTAAAAGCGTTGTTGCGGGTGTAGCACCATAATACCGTAACCATCCCCAGGGAATGGGCTTCCTCAAAAGCTTTCGCCACCTCTACGATCTGCCTGTCAGAATCTTCCGAACCAAAATATACTGTCGCACCCACAGCAGCAGCACCCAGGTTCCAGGCATCCTTAACTGTGCCGAACATGATCTGGCTGTATTTGGTGGGGTAGGTCAGCAATTCGTTATGGTTCAGTTTTACCAGGAAGGGAATTTTATGTGCATATTTTCTCGACATAGCAGCCAAATTACCGAAGGTAGTTGCCACCGCGTTCGAGCCGCCTTCAATAGCCAACTTAATAATATTTTCAGGATCAAAATACAACGGATTTTTAGCAAACGATGCACCTGCTGTATGCTCTATTCCCTGGTCAACCGGCAAAATAGAAAGATAGCCCGTGCCTGCCAGTCGCCCGTGGTTGTGCATAGCCGCCAGGTTACGCAAAACCTGTGGGTTGCGGTTGGTTTGCGCGAATACTCTGTCAACAAAATCGGGTGACGGCAGGTGCAACTGGTCTTTAGTAAACGTGTTACATTTGTGGTTTAACAAGTTATCTGCCTGGTCGCCAAGAAGGTCGGTAATTTTTTTAAGTGCCATATTTAAAAAGAGGTTTAAATTCAGATTTATGATAACAGTATAATTGGCTTATTGTTAGAGCAAATGTAGTGGATTATGTATCAAGTTAGCGTCAAATAATGCCTGATACTGCCGAAAATTTATTGCTACATTTGCGGCTCTCAATAGTGCTGTTAACCTATGTCGGTAATTGTATTTACTGTTATTCTTTTATTTGGTTCTTATTTTGCCGGCCTGTTAGGGTCATTAACCGGCCTGGGCGGCGGGGTGGTAATTATCCCCTTATTAACGCTTTTACTGCATGTTGATATCCACTACGCCATCGGTGCATCGCTGGTTTCGGTCATTGCTACTTCATCAGGCTCCGCAGCAGCTTATGTTAAGGAAGGGATCACCAACATCCGACTGGGTATGTTCCTGGAGATCGCAACCACTGCCGGGGCATTTACTGGAGCCATATTGGCCATCTATGTTTCCGCTCCCTTCATCGCTGTGCTGTTTGGCGTTATCCTGATCTTTTCGGCGATCGTATCCCTGCGCGACAAGGTTGAAATGATCACCAAACAAAAAACATTTTTAGCCCAAAAACTCAAGCTCGGCGGCACCTACCCGCTGAATGACGAATTGGTTGAATACGGCGTAAGCAATATAGGCGGTGGCTTTTTTATGATGCTTTTTGCAGGTATCATTTCCGGTTTGCTGGGCATAGGCTCGGGAGCGTTAAAAGTAATAGCGATGGACGGTGTTATGCGTATCCCCTTCAAAGTATCAACTACCACCAGCAACTTTATGATCGGGGTTACTGCCGCGGCAAGTGCCGTAGTTTACCTGCAACGCGGATACATACATCCGGGTCTGGCCATGCCTGTGGTGATCGGGGTTTTGCTTGGCGCTATAAGCGGCTCAAAAATATTGGTGCATACACAATCGTCAAGGTGGTTACGCTGGGTATTTGCCATAGTGGTAACTTTTTTAGCGGTACAAATGATCTATAATGGCGTCACAGGGAAAATTTAAAGATAAAGACATGCAGGTGATCATCGGCTGGATCTTGCGCGCCGGTGTTGTACTTTCTATGGGTTTTGTTTTTATCGGAGGGCTACTTTATCTATATCGCCACGGGCACAGTATTCCGGATTACCAGGTTTTTAAAGGTGTGCCTTATTTTATCCGCAGCAATGAGGGTATTATACAGGGTATATTAAACGGCAAGGGCCAGGCCATTATACAAGCTGGGATTATCTTGTTAATTGCAACACCGGTCATCCGTGTGGCATTTTCGGCTGTAGGATTTATTATTGAAAAAGATTATCTATACACAGTCATCACGCTGGTGGTGCTGCTTATTCTTATTGGTAGTATGGTGTATGGTAAAGTGGGCTGATATTACAAAGCAATCTCACTAATTCTCATTACTGCTACCGCCAAGCCTTTTTAATTCTTCGCTGCTGTCCTTAGTAGCATGTGCTCTCACTGCCGAGTTACCAAAACGGTAAGTAAATGTAGCCTGCAAAAACCGTGAGCCCACTTTATCCCTTGCTGTAAGGTTGAGGTTGTAAAAATTTGTATGGTACTGGTTCAAATAATCCGTATTAAAAATATCATTCATCGCCAGGCGGATGCTGCCATTATTATTCAATATCGAATACCTTAAACCAGCGCTGGCATAATATACTTTTTTATATTGGCTGATCACAAAGTAACTGGGCGATTCATAATCGCCATCAATTTGCGCAGTTAAATTTTTTGTCAGCCTAAAGCTTTGATTAAGATAAAGCGTTATCCCATTAGTGCTCTTTTTTGCCACAGAGTCAATACTGTAATCATATTGTTCGTGAAATGCCTTAAAATCAGCATTGATCTGCCACCAATGGGTTATTTCTACCGGGATATTAAATTCAGCTATATACTGATAACGTGTACCGATGTTTGCCTGTGTAACGATATATACTTTAGTAACATCGTCCTGCTCAAATATGGTGTGGAAGTAATTGTCGGTCACTATCGCGCTTAAAGTAACCTTGTATTTGTTTAAATAAAGATCTGATAGCTGAAATGTATTGATATAATCAGGCTTTAAAAATGGATTACCCGTGCTGTAATTAAACTGATCCACATAGCTCACAAATGGATTCAGGTCCTGGTAATTTGGCCGTTTAATATTGCGGGAATAAAACAAAGTGAGCTGGTTATTCTTATCCAGTTCCTGTGTTAACTGGATATCAGGGAATATGTTAAAGTAAGAGCTGTCTGATTCCCTGTCAGGGTTAATTGAATTAGCCGAAGAATTGGTTTGCTCAGCTCTAAGGCCAATTGATAAGCCGGTTTTGTTAAATTTGCCGTCAAACTTCACATACGCGGCATTAATACGTTCATTGTATAAAAAATGATCGGTAAGACTTGGCACCTGTATATAGCCTGTGTCCGTCTTCTGCTCAAAATCGATCATATTATTGCTGTTTACCTGGGTGTTTTTTATCCCGGCCTCTATGCTGCTGGTTTTTGACAATACCTGGCTGAAATCAATATTCTCCGACCTTACTTTTATATGTGATGGCGAATTATCCTGGTAGAAGACCGGATCGTTGTCAACCTGCCCGGCAGCATTAAAAAAATCATTCTGCAGGTCCTCATTTGATTTACGGTGATAATCGGAATAGTCCACATCTGCAGATAAAACGCTCTTGCCCGATTTACCGAGATTTGCTTTGTAATTCAGGTTATAATTTAAGTTATAAATATTCCTGTTGATGGTTGATATCGTATTGATGCTGGAATCCCGCTGCCCATTTGTGGCAATATTGGTGGTATTAAATTTATCAATATCCGAGTGATTATCATACCCATTGATCAAAAACCCAATGGTTTGGCGCGGTGTAAGCTGATAATCGGCGCCCAGATTGAAGCTATAATTATATGATTTAACATCAGCCTTATAATTCAGATCAAAGTCATCGGCCTCGGTGCCGCTATAAATAACGCGCTGGGTGCTAATGGTGTGCGGTATATCGTTATTGGTAAAATTAATACTTGCAAAAATGTTCAGCTTTTCGGTACGCAGGCTATAGTTAAAGCCAGTATTCAATTTATATTTATCACCATAAGCAGCAGTTTGTGATACTGAAGCGATGGAACCCAGGTCCTTATTCTTTTTCAGGATGATATTGATCATTCCGCCACCGGCGGTGGCCTCATATTTGGCTGACGGATTATCGATCAGTTCGATCTGGCTGATACTGCTGCTCTGGTAATTTTTCAAAAAATTCACTAACTCATCACTCGAAAGGAGTATAGGCTTGCCGTTAATGGCTATCAGGGCTTTTTGTCCTCCCCTGTACAAAATATCCTCATCAATTACTTTCACACCCGGTGCGGTGCTCAAAACATCATACAGGGATGCTCCAGAAGCCATTATATTCTGGTCAACATTCAGGACGGTTTTATCGGCTTTAACCTCTACAAAATCTTTCTTGCCGGTTATGGCTATCTCATTCAACTGGTTTACGCCAGGGTTCAGGGTAATGATCCCCACATCAAGGTTTTTACCCGCACCGAGCAGGTATGGTCCCGAGTAATTTTTATTATATTTTAATTTGGTGATGTAAACCAGGTAGCGCCCGGCATTGAGGTTACTGAAAATAAATATACCCGATCTGTCGCTTATGGTTGATCGCACTACAGATGAATCGCGTGAGTTTAACAGCACTATAGTGGCCGCGTCAGCAGGTGCCGCGTTCTCCACCTGTACCTTGCCTTGTATCACCGAAAGTGCTGTTTGGGCAAATGTTGAGTTATATGCACCTGCAAACAATACGGTAAATAAACATCCGGCAAGTATTCTCATTAACAGGGGCGAGTAGAAGTTTTGTCTATAATTTTTCAATAAAATCTGCCACAATATAAGAACTAAATTTTACAATCCTTAAATTCATCACGCACTGTTAACGGTGAATTAATAATAATTGCAGCAAACCTCTTTTATTTAATCTAAAATACACGCATCAGTATATTTTTTTAATAAAATTAACTTCAGCAATAAAAACCCATTTTATATAGTTTTCAGTAATAAGCGGATGTAGTATCTGAATTTGAATATTTTAAAAAAGTGCAGGGTTCATTTTATTGAGTTTGAGATATTATATTTGCTCCCCCGATTATTTATAAAATGAGAAAAATAATTCTTTTATTACTGACCGTATGCTTTGCGATCAGGGCAAACGCGCAAACCGAGCCTGCCAACTATCATGCCGTTGCCGATAAATTCAAACTGTTCTATAATAATAACAAACCCGACAGTATTTATACTATGTTTGGCCCCGAAATGAAGGCCGCGATGACACGGGACCAGTGCGCCGCTATGATCGTACAATTCAGATCGCAACTGGGTACCATTCAGCAAACGTCGCTCACTACTTATGATCCAAAGGTGCCGGTTGCCATTTACAAAGCTGATTTTCAAAACTCCCCCCTGGCCTTTAGCTTTTCGCTAAATAAAGATGATAAAATGACGGGCTTATATTTTAGGCCAATCACAGAAGTGCCTACTGCCTCAACCAAAGTGATACCGCTTTCAGAAGCCACCTCAGCCGTTGATCCTTCCGTTATTGAATCTCCATTGGTTTTAAAAACCTTGTCTGGCACTATACACGGAACCTTGGACATGCCCAAAGATGCGTCAGGCAAGGTTCCTGTGGTCATCATCATTGCCGGTTCGGGCCTGACAGACCGCAACGGTAACAACAAGCCTGTTTTAAACACCGATGCTTATAAATTAATAGCCGAAGGCTTAGGCAAAAGTGGTATCGCTTCCGTACGTTATGATAAAAGAATGGTTGGCGAAAGCAGGTCGCCAAAAGATAAAGAAGTCGATCTGCGCTTTGATGATTATGTTGACGATGCTGTTTCTTTGATCAATACACTAGTTTCGGACGACCGTTTTTCAAAAGTTATTGTTCTTGGCCACAGTGAAGGCTCATTAGTGGGTATGCTGGCAGCACGTGAGCAACCGGTAAAAGCTTTTATATCCTTAGCCGGTGCGGGCGACCAGGCCGATAAAATAGTAACCCAGCAATTGAAAACAAAACCTGATTATATACAGGCCGAATTCAAAACATTCCTGGATAGCTTAAGGAAAGGTAAAACCAGCGATGACATCGACCCCGCGCTATATTTCATCGCCCGGCCCAGCATACAAAAATACCTGATGTCGTGGTTTAGGTATCCTCCACCAAAAGTGCTTAAATCATTAAAAATACCGGTATTGATTATTCAGGGTACTACGGATCTGCAGGTAACTGTCGCCGATGCCGACAAACTGAAAAAAGCCAAATCCGATGCTGTTTTAGTGATAATCCCCGGCATGAACCATATTTTAAAAGAAGCCCCCGAAGACAGGGACAAAAATTTAGCCACCTATACCCAACCCGATCTTCCGCTAAAGGCTGAACTGATGCCCGCCATTATTGATTTTATCAAAAAAATAAATTAAGTGAACTGTCCACTTTTGTGGGCGTTCCATTTTTTAGATGTGGAACACTTTGGAACGGTATCAAAAGTTAAGAAATTTAACTATTGATGCACTGACAAAACAGTGTCAGTACTTTGAAGAAAAAGGTTTCGTAAATTTGTATATACCGGGTTGACTCACCCCGACTACGCTTCGCTGGTCGACCCTCTCTGCTGCGTAAAGAGGGTAAAAAAAGAAGAAATCTCAAACCCTCTTTACGACTTGTCGTAGAGAGGGTGGTCGAGCGAAGCAAAGACCGGGTGAGTCAACGCTGAAGTGCAAGAACCAATTCGCGCAAATCCCGTATAATCTATAAACCTGTTATATTTAAACATCTACCTTATCTTAGTCACAATGCGTATCAACTCCAAAATAGCTGTCATCATAAAACTATCACTCTTGTGCGTGATGGTGTGTTTGCTGATTGAAGGTTGTAAAAAAACGGCCCTCTCTGCCTCTAAAAAATCTCTCATCACAGATACAGTCGCTGTTTTTGGTACCGAAGCACAAATACTGAAGATCATTTGCCTGCAAAGCGGCAAGGCGCTGGAGATAGAAAATAAGGATACTATCAACGGCGCGGTAGCTATCCAGAACCCGTATTTGGGAGATTCGATCGCGTTTAGCAATCAACAATGGAAAATATTGGACCAGGGAACAGGTTATTATAAGATCATGAACCTGGGCAGCAGCAAATACCTCGACAACCAGGGCCAGGTTGGTTCAGGCATCGTGCTATCCCAATGGACCGGCAATGCTACCGATGGGCAACTATGGCAGATATTTAAGGCTGACTCCATATCCTACGAGATCATTAACAAATTAAGCGGCCTCGCCGTAACCAATAGCGGCAATTCAACCGCCAACGGCAATGTGATCACCCAGCAAACCTATGTGGATTCGCTTGCCCAGCATTGGGTACTTAGGAACATTCCCGCTGGAATTTAATAAAACAAGACCGTCATGGCGAGGAACGAAGCCATCTCTGAACAGGACAATCAATCAAAACATTTCCATTCGTTATTCAAAATTCGGAATTCATTATTCGATATTAATAATTTCAACCCCATGCCCCCAATAGCCTCCTGATCACAACGATCTCAGCGATATGGTAGGCATTGTGATCTGCTATTTGCAATGCTTCGCGCAGCACACTTTGTCCATCGCCATGCGGGATAGCTTTATAAATATCCCCTTCATTCAAAAACCGGATAAACTCCCCGCGATCATCATCGATCTGTTTCAGCGAGTTTTTCCAGGCAGCTTCATTAGCCGGTGTGGTTTCTTTTACCCAGTATTCATCCGGCCATTTTGGCGATTGATGCTTTTCGTGTTTACTGAATTTCAGCATATCCCATTGGGCAATACGGATATGCTCCACCAGTTGCCAAATGGTGTAAGGCAATTGATCATGTTTAACGCCCCGTAGCTCAGCAGGCAGCCCCTTAAGTGCATCCTCAAAACTTGCATGGGCATTGCCGCCGTTCAGCAATTTTACCAGTTCGTCTATCAAAATATTATGCTGATCATTCATGCCCATTTTTCTTTATGTAAGCATACAAATTACTTGTTTGTTTGGTTTAAATTGAGTTTTTAATTCAAAATGTTTTAAGTTTATCCAACCATTTAAAAACAACATCCTGTGATCAAAATATTATTAGCATTCGCCCTGTTTATTTTTTTCTTTACCGCCTGTAAGAAAGATAGTTCTGTAACACCCGACCAGGGAAGCCTGGATGATGCCGGGTTTAACAGGTATGAAGCCCATTTCCTTGATGAATTATGGAAACTAAACCCCGATTGGGCCACCAGTGTAGGCTATCATAAATACGACAGTCTTTTACTGATCCCCGACAAAAAATACAGGGAAAAATTGCTCACCTTTAGCAAGGTGCAACAGGACTCGCTGGGCAAATTCAGTCCCAACAGTTTCCTTGAGTCAAACAAGATGGATTTTGCCATGATGCAGAACCAATTAATAGAGATGCAATGGAAAATTGAAACCCTGAAAGACTATGAATGGGACCCAAACTATTATAACGTGATTGGTTCATTCGCCACAATACTAAACGAACATTATGAGCCGCTCGCCCAACGCCTGAATAGCTTCTATCAGAAAATGGCATTTATCCCGGCTTACTATAAAGAGGCCGAAAAGCAGATCAAAAACCCGGTTGTCGAACTCACCAACCTCGCCATTGAACAGCACCTGGGCGGTCTTGGAGTAATTGAAAAAGATTTTGGCGATTCCCTCAAAAAAACAAACATCCCGGAGGCACAAAAAAAAACTGATGCTCGATAGGGCCAAATTATCTGCCGACGCGATAAAAGAATTCACAGAATACCTCAAAAACCTTAAAAATGATCATCCCCGCAGTTTCAGGCTGGGTAAAGAGTTATATGATGATAAGTTTAAGTACGAGATACAATCGACCTTATCGGCACAGCAGATATATAACGCAGCTGTGGAGCGTAAAAAATACCTGCATCACGAAATGGCGAAATTCAGCAGGCAGCTTTGGCCCAAATATTTTGGCACCAAACCGATGCCGGCTGACAGTTTGGATATGATCGGCCAGGTGATCGATACCCTCTCTGCAAAGCATGTAGCGCCGGATGAATTCCAGGCAGCTATTGAAAAGCAAATACCAATACTCACCGCCTTTGTAAAATCAAAGGATCTGTTGACGATGGACCCCACCAAACCCCTTATAGTGCGCAAAGAACCCGGATATATGGCCGGGGTAGCCGGTGCATCCATGAGCTCGCCCGGACCGTATGATAAAGGCGGAAATTCGTATTTTAATGTAGGCAGCCTGGCGGGATGGTCGCCGGAGAGGGCCGAAAGTTACCTGCGCGAATACAACCAGTACATTTTGCAAATACTGTGTATCCACGAGGCTATTCCGGGTCATTATGTGCAGTTAATTTATGCCAACAAATCGCCAAGTTTGATCAAAGCTATATTTGGCAACGGGGCTATGGTAGAAGGCTGGGCCGTTTATAGCGAGCAAATGATGATCGATAATGGTTATGGTGATAACAACCCCGAAATGCTGCTGATGTGGTACAAATGGCACCTGCGCTCGGTATGCAACACCATATTGGATTATAGTGTGCATGCTATGAATATGCCTAAACAGCAGGCTATCACCCTGCTTACCCACGAGGCGTTCCAGCAACAGGCCGAAGCCGAGGGCAAATGGAAAAGGGTGAGCGTATCCAGCGTGCAGTTAGACAGCTATTACACCGGGTTTAAAGAAATAATGGACCTGCGCGAAGAATGGAAAAAGAAAATGGGCGATAAATACAAGCTGAAAGATTTCAACGAAAAGTTCCTGAGCTACGGCAGCGCCCCCGTAAAACTGATAAGGGAAGCTATGCTGGCCAAAGAAACAACCGGCACCGAGAAACATTAATTTTTTTATTCCCTCCTAGGGGAGGGGTGCGGCTGAAATGTGAAGTGGCAGGGAGGGGTTTAGCAAACTATCTTACCCCTACCGCCTCCTTCCCAAAATAAAAAAGCGATAGGGCAATCACCCTATCGCTATAATAAACTGGAGCAGATCAATCCAACATCACATATCCTAATCTCTGATCTCCAGTCTCTGATCTCTAACCACTATCTCCAATGCCCTGGTTTCCAAACCCATCCGCGTGGTGTTTGACGCCAGTGACCTGGTATCCATCTTGCATGCGGGCGTGGGGGCTCGGCCCAGTATCCGCCTTTGTACACATAAGTACCGCCGCTTGGCACCCATTCTTCACCTATCCAAACATGGCGCGGTGAAGGCGCCGGTGGGCGTACTGCAACAACGGGTGCGTGCATTCGTGCACGTACTACAATTTCCTGGGCTTTGCCCGTATTAATAGCAAAAAGGGTCACCGCCCCTGCTAAAAATAATAATCTGGTGATCTTCTTCATGGTAAATAATTTATTTGGTCTTATTTATAACTAAGATTGCTAAATAAAGGTTTGGTTTAACCGGCAATAAAAATTGTGATAGTTTTAAATATCTTGCGCACTATGGGCGGGCGCTTTTAATCCCTTATCCTGATCATTAATAATGAGGTTATTTATACTGCTGATTTTATCGCTTTATGCATTCAATGTATCTGCCCAGGACATTAAAAAAGATACCGTAGCTAAAGACACAGCCAAAAAATTAAAAAAAACTATCCAGCTGCAAAAGGTCGAGATCACCGGCAGCTCCTCCTCATCCTACAAAAGCAATTATTCCTTTTTTGGCAATAAAACCCAAATGACTATTATAGATATTCCGCAATCTATATCAACCGTTACCAAAGAACTCATCCATGATAAAATGGAGTTTACGCTGAAGGATGTTGTAGACGAAGTTTCCGGTGTAAACCAATATTCGGGTTATGATGAATATACCATCCGGGGCTTCCGGGCCGAAAATGCACGGGATATCAATGGATTAAGAGGCTACAACAGCACCTATACCAGTTCCATGCTGGTGAATATCGAGCGGGTGGAAGTAATAAAGGGCCCTACCGCTACCCTATATGGCAATTGCGATCCCGGCGGCACTATCAACCTGGTCACCAAAAAACCATTGGATACCGCCAAAGCCGAACTCAATATTTACCAGGGCAGCTGGCAGCACTTGCGCGCCGAAGCGGATGTAACCGGGCCGCTCAACAAAAACAAAACCTTGCTGTACCGCTTCAATTCCGGTTATGATAACAGTAATTCATTCCGCGCGCAGGATTTTTCAAAGTCGTATGAACTGGCGCCATCGCTGAGTTATATCCCCAACGACCGGTTAAAACTGAATGTCGACTTTTCCGTATCACACATCAATACTGTACTTGATCGCGGGCAACCCGGTTTCCAGGATGATCAGAATTTATTGGCAACACCGATATCTTTAACCGCAAGCCAGCCCGGCGATTACCTGCACGAAACGGATATCGCAACCATCGCCACCTTATCCTACAAGATCAGCAAACGCCTTACTTTCAACAGCGGCTATCTCAATTATATCACCCGACAGGATGTAGCCGAACATGGCGTGCACAGTTATATCACCAATGATTCTGTAAACCTGTATTATTCAACCTGGCACTACCCTACCGTAACCAACACCATCACCAATTACTTTACCTACCAGTTTAATACCGGCAAAGCTGTTCATCAA
>Ga0206976_1139_pt1 | contig 23070 bp, 18 predicted proteins | sample Alteio_BWOrgHeat_82_FD_152926 | JGI IMG/M metagenome (GOLD analysis project Ga0206976, IMG submission 152926) | Enriched cells from forest soil in Barre Woods Harvard Forest LTER site, Petersham, Massachusetts, United States -... | ecosystem: Environmental > Terrestrial > Soil > Temperate forest >... | reverse complement strand
AAATGGATGCCGAAGATATTACCACCTCGCTAAAAACTTATAACCCGGTTGCAGCAATAAGGCCATCGGATGCTGATCTTAAACAACTGGCAGAACTGATCGGCCAGCATCATAAAATAACTATCTTTTGTGGTATCGGCGCTGCCGGGGCGCATGATGAAGTAGTAGCGCTATCAAAGCGCTTGAATGCGCCGGTCGGATATTCGTTCCGTGGCAAAATGAGTATTCAGTATGATAACCCCAATGAAGTGGGCATGACGGGTTTGCTGGGTTTGCCCTCAGCTTTCCATAGCATGCACGAATCGGACCTGCTGATCCTGTTGGGTACGGATTTCCCTTATACCCAGTTTATGCCGGTGGATTGTAAAATAGTGCAGGTGGATATTAAGCCTGAGCGTATAGGCAGGCGCGCGAAAGTAGAAATGGGTTTGCACGGTTCTATAAAAGATACTTTAACCGCATTGCTGCCATTGGTTAAACCGAAGGAAGATGATAGCTTTTTACAGGCACAGTTGAAATTTTATGGCGAAGTAAAAAAACAATTGCATACTTATGTGGATGACAGTGGTAAGCGCGATAACATACACCCTGAGTTTGTGGCGAGCATGTTGAATCGATTAGCAGCTGACGACGCGATATTTACCGTGGATACCGGTATGTCGTGCGTATGGGGCGCGCGGTATATCGAGGCCACCGGCAAACGCGAAATGATCGGCTCGTTTAATCATGGGTCAATGGCTAATGCTATGCCACAGGCAATTGGCGCAGCTTTAGCCTGCCCCGGCAGGCAGGTGATCGCGATGTGTGGTGACGGGGGATTGTCTATGTTGTTAGGCGACCTGGGTACTATTATGCAGTATAAATTGCCGGTTAAGATCATTGTATTTAACAACCGCTCGTTGGGTATGGTGAAACTGGAAATGGAGGTTGCCGGCCTGCCCGATTGGCAAACGGATATGGTTAACCCGGATTTTGCGATGGTGGCAACGGCGATGGGTATTAAAGGGATCACCGTAGAAGATCCTGATGATGTGGAACAGGCACTCCGCGAAGCTATGCTATTTAAAGGCCCGGCTTTGGTCAATATCATGACCGACCCCAACGCCCTGGCCATGCCGCCAAAGATAGAATTTGGACAGGTGAAAGGAATGGCCCTTTCCATGACCAAACTGGTATTGAACGGCCGTATGGACGAGGTGCTGGATACGCTTAAATCAAATTATAAGCATTTGAAGGAAGTTATTTGAGTGGTGAGTAGTGAGTGGTAAATAGTGAGTAAAAACATTAACTCAGAACTCATTACTGCTGTACCCACCATTCCGAATTAAGCGCGGTTTTAACCTCGGTAGGTTTGCCGGGTTCAGGGATAAAGAGTTTGATCTTTCGCTCTTTGGCAAATTGCAATAGTTTTTCTATCGGCTCATCCCAGGGATGCAGGGCCAGGTTAAAGGTGCCCCAATGTATCGGCATCATCAATTTACCGTTCAGCGCCAGGTGGGCGTTGGCCGCATGATCGGGCCCCATGTGTATATCAGGCCAGTTTTTGCTATAAGCGCCTATCTCCAGCATCGTCAGGTCGAAAGGGCCGAAAGTGTCACCGATCCCTTTAAAGCCCGGGAACCAACCTGAATCGGCCCCAAAAAAGATGTTATGTTTTGGCCCTTTGATCACAAATGACGACCATAACGTTTCGTTGCGGTTAAATATCCCCCTGCCTGAAAAATGCCTGGCAGGCGTAGCGGTCAATACGCAATTCCCGATCATTACGCTATCGCCCCAATCTACCTGGGTAATGTAATTATCGTTGATACCCCATTTTTCCAAGTATTTGCTTACACCCAATGAGCAAAAAAACTGTGTTTTTGTACCTGCAAAATGCTTAATGGTATTTTCATCCAGGTGATCATAATGATCGTGAGATATTAGCACTGCGTCAAGGGGGGGTAATTCACTTAATTGCAGAGGCGGTTCAAAAAAACGTTTCGGACCTATTGAGGATGAAAAGGATGCCCTTTCACTCCATACCGGGTCGGTAAGGATGCAGGTGCCGTCAATCTCGATCAGTAAACTGGAGTGCCCTATCCAGGTGATCCTTAAACCACTTACCGGGAGCTTTTTATAGATCGAAATATCGGTATTGAAAGGCCCAAGAGGAATTTTAGGAACTACTTCAGCCTTGTTATTCATATACTCCCACAGTATAGGTAACAACTTACCAAAACCGCCTGCGTTTGTAGGAATAGGGTTAATGAACTTGCCGCCTTTTTTTGTGGCGTTGTCTAAACTCATGCACAATTATCGTTATTATTAACTACTTACGTATAAAAACCCTTAAAGGATGATCATTTTATGACTTAAAAGTCATGCCTTATTTGAAGAATTGTACAGCGCGTTCGCAAAATTGTTCTAAAAATACAGGTAAAGTAGCTGCTCCATAGGGGTGGGAGCTGCCAAAAGTATGATCTGCGCCTTTAATTACCAGCAACTCAGCCGCAGGTTGCGCAGCCTTCAGTTCTTTTGCATGACTGAGCGGAACCGTTGGATCAACATCACCATGGGCAATAAGCCAGGGCTGTTTGATGGCAGCAGATTTCTCCCGGATATTTAAGCGTGCCGGATGAGCTTCCAGGTCATCAAGCAGGGTTGATTTTAATGGCATTTGCTGCCCGGTGCGAGCGTTGTGGATATACATGATGCCTTGTATCTTCCACTGCGCTTCCGCCTCATGCAGCCATAGGTTGCGGAAGCCGGAGATAGAAGCCATGGTCACCAGTTTATTTACCCGCTTATCTTCGGCTGTTTTTATGATACTGATGCCGCCGCCCATACTATGCCCGATCAAATTTACGCCATCAGCAGGCGGTATGGACGAACCATTGCAGGCAAAATCTATCACCGCGTTCAGGTCGTTCAATTCTATCGAAAACGTATTCTCGCTAAAGGCGATCAGGTCGGCAAAATCTATTGGTTTATCGGGTGTGGTACCGTTGTGAGAGAAATTGAACTTTAAATAGCGGTAGCCATTTTCGGCAAAATAGCGCGCCACCATATTATGCGTACCCCAGTCCTTAAACCCTTTAAAACCGTGGGCAAAAATCACCAGCGGCGCTTTGGGGTTGATATCGTCATAAGTGAGGTCCATCAGCATGTTTCGGCCTTTGGCGCCCGGTATGGTAAAAATTTCCTTTTTTATCATAGATAATGATAGCTTATTTTGAGGATAGTAGCAATTTATTATTTAATAAAACAACCTTGGTCTTTATCTGGTAATAAATAGGTTAACTTACCTCGACTATATGAGCAGGCAACCCACAAATAACAAACACATCCTCATTACAGGCGGTTCCGGGTTGATCGGCAAAGCGTTAACTGCAGCCCTATTAGAGCTGGGGTATAACGTGAGCCATTTGAGCCGCAAGCCCGGCAATGACCCGCAGGTGAAAACCTATTTATGGAACATCGGCAAAAATGAAATTGATGAGCATTGTATTGATGAGGTGGATACCGTGCTTCACTTAGCGGGTGCAGGTATTGCCGATAAAAAATGGACTGCCAAACGCAAAAAAGAGATCATCGAAAGCCGCACCAAATCGATCGAATTAATTTACCGGGTTATAAAAAGCAGGCCCAATAAGGTAAGTGCTGTTATTTCGGCATCGGCAACAGGGTATTACAGCGACCGCGGCGATGAACTGCTGACCGAAGACAGCCCGCCAAACAGCGATTTTATGGCCAAATGCTGCATAGCCTGGGAGCAGGCTGTTGACGAGGGTAAAGCCTTGAGCCTGCGTATAGTAAAACTGCGCACAGGGGTGGTATTAGATAAAAAAGGCGGCGCATTAAAGTTAATGGCCATGCCGGTTAAATTTGGTGTGGGCGCCCCGCTTGGCAAAGGCAAACAATGGATACCCTGGATACACTGGCAGGATGTAGTTGATCTGTATTTATATAGCATAGAAAATATTCACTTGAGCGGTGTTTACAATATGGTAGCGCCAAACCCTGTCACCAATAAACAGCTGATGAAAGCGATAGCCAAACAATTGTTCAGGCCGCTATGGCCGGTAAAAGTGCCGTCGTTTGTTTTTAAATTACTGCTTGGCGAAATGAGCGTTATTATATTGGGCAGTACAAGAGTATCGGCCCGGAAAATTGAAAATGAAGGTTTTGTTTTTAAATACCCGGAATTGACGGGGGCATTGAAGGAGATTTATGGGTAATTATGCTTTTTATCGGGGCCGCGATTAAGGTTCCCCTCTCGAGAGGGGCAGGGGTGTGTAATTTTCAAGATCGGCTAATCACACACCCCTGCCACAACACGACCCGACACACACCCCTCTCAAGAGGGGAATAATAAAAAACTTATGAATAATACCTCTGTAAACATTTTCTGGTTCCGGCGCGATTTGCGGCTGGAAGATAATGCAGGCCTCTATCACGCACTTAAAGGAAATCACCCGGTGTTGTGTCTTTTTATTTTCGACCGGGCTATCCTGGATCAGCTGGAAGATAAGGACGATGCCCGTGTTACTTTTATCCATCAAACTATTGAAGCACTTGATCAGCAATTGAGAAAACATGGCAGCAGCCTGTTGGTAAAATATGCTGATGCCAATGCGGCCTGGGATGCTGTGTTAAAAGAATATACGGTAGCAAACGTTTACACCAATCACGATTATGAGCCTTATGCCACAAAACGGGACGAAGCCATCCGGGCCAAGCTTAACAAGCAAGGCATTGAATTAAATACTTACAAGGACCAGGTGATCTTTGAGAAGAACGAAGTGATAAAGGATGACGGGAAGCCTTATACAGTTTATACCCCTTACCAGCGAAAATGGTATCAAACCCTGAAAGCATTTTATTTGAAAGCCTATCCAACAGAAAAATACCTGCACAATTTATATCAGCATAAAGGCCCTGCTATTCCATCCTTAAGATCAATAGGATTTGAAAAAAGTGAACTGGAGTTTCCATCACTGCATTATGAAGATGTGATAGCCGGTTATAAAGAGAAAAGGGATTACCCGGCAATTAAAGGCACTTCGCATATCGGTTTACATTTAAGGTTCGGAACGGTGAGCATACGGGAACTGGTGCGGAAGGCCAACAGTTACGCCGAAAAAACCTGGATGAATGAGCTGATATGGCGCGAATTTTATATGATGATCCTATATCATTTCCCAAAAACCATGGACCATGCCTTCAGGCCGGAGTATGACCGCATTGAGTGGGCTAACGACGAAAAGCTGTTTAAAGCCTGGTGCGATGGGCAAACCGGTTACCCGCTGGTGGATGCCGGGATGCGCGAACTGAATGCTACCGGCTATATGCACAACCGGGTGCGTATGGTTGTTGCCAGCTTTTTGAGTAAGGACCTGCTGATAGACTGGCGCTGGGGCGAGCGTTACTTCGCGCGCAAACTATTGGATTACGAAATGGCAAGCAATGTAGGTGGCTGGCAATGGGCGGCTGGCTCGGGGACAGATGCCGCGCCATATTTCCGCATTTTTAATCCTGATTCGCAACTAAAAAAATTCGATCCGCAACTTACCTATATCAAAAAATGGGTGCCGGAATATGCCGACTTCAGCAGGCCTGCCTGTCCGGCAGGCAGGTATCCAAAACCCATTATCGATCATGCTTTTGCCCGTGAACGTTGTTTAAAGGCGTTTAAAGCGGCATTAAGCAAAAATTAAGGTGTTACCGATATAATTGCGCAATCATATCTTAAACAGGCATTCGCAGGTACCCCGCTGCTTCCCGCTGCGCCGTAACCCAACGCCGAAGGCATAATGAACGATATTGTTGCACCAGCTGTTGCATGCTCCAAACCTTCCTGGAAACCAGGCACAACATCAGGTATATTAAACTGCTCTCCGCCTGTTGTATTGAATTGGTCAAATATAGTTCCGTTCAATAAAAGGCCCGTATAGGTAAGTGTAACTGTAGAATTATAAGTAATTGAATTAGTACCGGTGCCAGGAATCGTAATTTTATACCATAAACCGGAAGGTGTTTCTGTGTAGCCGCTCAGGTTATTGGCAGTCATATAATGATTAATCACCAACTGATCATAAGCCTTTTCATCATTGATCACCTCCACTGTGTAATCAAGGCATTGGTTTCCGGCTATCCTGCCGTTGGTAATGGTTTTACTCCCGGTACCAGTACCGTTTACCCCATAGGCCAAATGCGACGGTATAAAGAACCGTACTTTGCCGCCTTTACGCAGCAGGTCATTATGGATACCCAACATCAATCCATTTGGTGCAACATGGCCCAGGTATCCATCATAATGATTTAATACGGTATCGGATGCGATAAATTTCCCGTCGAATGATCTGAAGTTATAAACAAATGCAACTGAATCGGGGTAACTCAACAACGCTCCGTTACCTGTGTTTAGCACCTGGTAATATATCCCTGTGGTGTCGCCGCCTACGGTATCCTTTTGCGCGTTTGTTATGCCATTTGCTGCTAAGTAGCTTGTAATTTGTTGTTGATCATAAGTCTTGATATCAACCTGTGGGTCGTTTTTGCGGCACGATGCCAAACTAACAGCAGCAAGCAGTAAAAGGGAAAATAGTACTTGTTTCATCTATATTAATTAATTCTGTATATCATAAAGCTGTATCTCAAAATCGAGTACAGCGTTTGCAGGCAAACCTATTTGCGGCTGAGCATAAGCCCCGTAAGCATCCCGCGAAGGTATAAGTATTCTTACTATTCCCCCTTTTTTAATTTTTGGTATCCCTAACTGCCAACCTATTATCACCTGCCCCAGCTGAAAAGCGGGATGATAAGTAGTATCTGTTGCTATAAACACCTTTTGGGTTGTAAGCAACTTGCCGGTGAAGCCCAATGTTACCAGGGTTGATGAGCTGAACAAGTCATTCCCAACCCCCGGTTGTTCAACTATATAATAAACCCCGGTAGTGTCATTCGCTTTTAGCGCCTTACCGGTTAAATTATTGGCGGCTATATAGTTTGCGATGATCTTATCATCTATTGCAGCCTGTGCCTTTGCCTGTTCCAAATCGCTATTTGATTTGATGCACCCGCTCACTCCGCAGCAAACAAATAATATTAGTAACAGCCACTTATTCATTTAATTTCACCTAAATAAATTGTTTTTAAAAGGTGGTGAAACTTCCATGCAAGCATGGAGGTTTCAATCGGCAAATTTATCGTTTTATAATTCAAAAACGACTGCTTAACATTTTTTAACAGTTTGATAGTAAAGCAACCCCAAAATAGCCCTGTTTTACTCAAAACTGATGCTTATTTGCAGGAAGTATCTTTTAACGTTTAAAGGCTGTTTTTATTTTGATACGAATGTGGGTTGCGCCTGTTCTCCCCGCGTTTAACGCTCTCCATCCTACCCACCAGGATATATACAAATTTACGAAACCGTTTTGAGGAATGTACTGACACTGTTTTGTCAGTACATCAATAGTTAAGAAAATTAACTATTGATACTGTTCCAAAGTGTTCCACATTTAAAAAATGGAACGCCCTTAAAATAGGACAGTTTCAGTTGGCTGTTTGCGACAAAAACATTGCCCACCGCCAACTTTAAACTGCCAACTTAGACGCCTAATCCCTATTCCGGCTTATAATTGATAGTGAGCTGATTGATCTTTTTCAGCATATCGGTCAAATATTGCTTATCGTGCTCGCTGATATGCTTATTGAGGTAATTGTTGAACTGCCTTACTACACCGCGGGCCAGGTGGCGTTTTTCTTTGCCTAACTCTGTCAGGTAAATTTTAACGGAGCGTTTGTCGCCTTCATTTGATTCGCGGTAGATCAGGCCGGTTTTTTCCAGCTGGCTCAGCATGCGCGAGAGGCTGGTAGTTTTGAGGCCCAACAGTGATGCGGCCTGCGAAACCGTAGTACCTTCCTTTTCATCAATATTGATGAGCAGGTACCCGATGGATTGCGTAATGCCAAATTCTGTGACTAAATTGTTGTAGCGGTTGGCCATTGTTTGCCAAACTATTTTCACAAAATAGTCGATCGTTTCCTGGTGTTTGATATTAGTAGGCATCACCGACAAACTTAAAGTACACGAATTGATTATACAAGAGTTATTTCAGTTTGCAGTTCTCAGTTTGCAGTGGGCAGCTATTTATCTCGTTATCAAATGCAAACTGCCTACTAAAAACTGCAAACTGAACTCACCACCCCAACTTCGTGTCATCGCCTCTTGGGTCGGCGCCACCCTCGTAGTAGCCCGATTTGGTTTTCAGTATGGCATCCACGCGCCCGCTTGGGCCACCATCGATTATTTTATAGCCTTTTTGTTCCAGTTTAGCGCGGTCGGCACTATCTAACGCGCCTTTTTCTATATCAACCTCATCGGGCAGCCATTGATGGTGAAAACGCTTTGAGCTGACCGCCTGCTGCATGTTTTGATTAAACTCGATCACATTCAGTATGGTTTGAAAAACCGAAGTAATAATGGTAGAACCACCTGGCGTGCCTACTATCATAAACAATTTGCCATCCTTTTCAAGGATGGTGGGCGTCATGGAGGACAGCATCCGCTTACCGGGCTGTATGCTGTTTGCTTTACCGCCAATTAAACCAAACATATTAGGCACGCCGGGTTTCGAGCTAAAGTCGTCCATCTCGTTGTTCAACAAAAAGCCCGCGCCTTTTACAAATATCTTGGAACCAAAGCCTCCATTAAGGGTTGTAGTGATAGATACCGCACTCCCATCGCGGTCAACAATAGAATAGTGGGTAGTTTGGTCGCTCTCGTAACCTGCAAATTTGCCCGGTTGGATGCTTGAACTCGGCGTAGCTTTATCCCAGCTAAAATTACTCATCCGCGATAAGTTATAGGCTGGCTTCAATAAGCTATCCACCGGCACTTTATAAAAATCGGGGTCGCCCAAATATTTTGAACGATCAGCATATACCCTGCGCTCGGCTTCCACCATTAGCTGCACTGTCGAATCACGGTTAAATCCCCACCTGCTCAGGGGATATTTCTCCACTGTTTGCAGTAATTGCAACAACGCAACACCCCCGCTTGATGGCGGCGGCATAGTGATGATCTTATATCCTTTATAATTCCCGGTAAGGGCCTGGCGCCAAACGGCATGGTAATCTTGCAGGTCGGCTTTAGAGATCAGTCCTTTGCCGCTTTGCATCTCGGCTACCAGTTCATCAGCCACTTCGCCTTCATAGAACCCGGCCCTGCCTTTATCGCGGATCTGCTCTAAAGTTTTTGCCAGATCTTCTTGCACCAACAGATCGCCTTCTTCCCAGGGGGTATCTTTGACCATATAAGTTTTGCCAGGGTTCAGCTTTTTGAATTCAGCCTGGTTGCGGTTGAGGTCGTTGGCAAGGTGCCTGGTGATCTTAAAGCCGTTTCGCGCCAGGTCGATAGCCGGTTGAACCAGGTCTTCCCATTTCAGGTGCCCGTATTTCAAATGCGCCTGTACCATACCATCAACCGAGCCCGGCACACCTGATGCCTGGTGGGTAGAAAGGCTCATCCCCGGTATCACGTTCCCTGCCGAATCCAGGTACATATTGGGACCCGCCATAGCAGGCGCCTTCTCCCTGAAATCTAAGGTATTAGTTTCGCCCTTACCTGATCGGTAAACCATAAAACCACCGCCGCCAATATTACCGGCTTCGGGCAGGGTTACTGCAAGCGCAAACTGCACAGCAACCGCGGCGTCAACCGCATTACCCCCTTTTTTTAAAATATTCAACCCAACCTGTGCCGCATCGGGATAGGCACATACCACCATGCCGTTTTTATATTGCCCGTCATTATCCTTTAGCGTCTGAGCTTGCAAATAACTAACAGGCCAGAGAAATACAATAAGTAAAATCGCGAATAGCTTATATTTTCCTTCCCTTTTAAGAAACCCCCTCATAATTAGTTCAGTTAAATTGGGGTCTAATTTAACCTATTTTTTATTGGAATATTTGTGTTACCTGGTATCTATTATTTTATTGTTATCCTTATTTGAGACATATTGAGCCATCATTCGCGCTAACAAAAACCGGTTAAAAATTATTTTTTTATAACTGAAAATCAATAAGCTATAGGGTGTAATAGCCTCAATGACAATTAAATCGAAAAAACTAACGTTATTTGCACAAACAATTGATTCACCAATTGTGTAGATACACTATGAAAAAAGCCACTTACTTACTCCTTATTTTAGCTACTTTTTTGCTGATCAGTAAAACCTCAAACGCACAGGATTACAAGCCTAATTATCAATTTGCCGCCGGATTAAAGTTTGGCGGTTACGAAAACGGATTATCCGGCAAATATTTTATGAATACCACTACTGCTATCGAAGGTGTTTTAGGGTTTCGCTCACACGGACTGGTTGTAACCGGTTTGTACGAGATCAACCAAAAAGCATTTGGTATTGATGGGTTCCGTTTCTACTACGGCTTTGGCGCGCACGTTGGCGCTGTAGGGGCTGGTGTGTACAGAAGGTTCGGTGGCGATAACGAGGTATATAACAGCAGCCAGATATTGGTAGGCGCCGATGGCGTGATCGGCCTCGAATATGTGATACCACAATCGCCCATTGCACTAAGCATTGACCTGAACCCGAGAGTTGAATTGGCCACAGGTCCGTTTTTTGATATTGCACCGGGTCTCGGCATAAAATATACCTTCTGATATTATCCCGATAAAGGGGTGTTATCGTAAAGTAAATAGTGATATTTATTTTAATTTTGATTGTCGTTAATCCTGGTTGAAATATCCTGCATGAAAGCCATCGTTTTAGAAGCCGCCGATAAACCACTCGTACTAAAAGAGGTCGAAAACCCTTCTTTAAATGCCGGTGAGGTTTTGGTGCAAATAAAAGCCGCAGCTTTAAACCGCAGGGATTACTGGATAACCATAGGCAAATACGCCGGGATAAAATACCCTTGTATTTTAGGCTCTGATGGTGCGGGCATTGTTGCAGAAGTTGCGGGTGATGAAGATAAAAAATGGCTCAATAAGGAGGTGATCATCAACCCCTGCCATAACTGGGGCGATCATGCTGAATATCAGAACCGCGACTTTAGCATATTGGGCCTTCCCGAAAACGGTACTTTTGCCGAAAATGTGAAAGTTAAAGCCGAATACCTCTGTCCCAAACCTGCGCATTTGAGCTGGGAGCAGGCTGCAGCCTTGCCATTAGCAGGCATGACCACTTACCGCGCCCTGTTTACCAAAGGCAAAGCAAAAAAAGGAGATAAGGTATTGATCACCGGTATAGGCGGCGGTACAGGCACTTTTGCACTGCAATGGGCGGTGGCCGCAGGCTGCCAGGTTTTTGTGACCTCTGGCTCTGGTGAAAAGATAGAACGCGCCAGGCAATTAGGCGCATGTGCCGGAGTAAATTATAAAGCACAGGATTGGGCCGGTCAATTACAGCTGATGGCGGGCGGTTTTGATGTGATCATCGATAGCGCTTTGGGCAATGGTTTTGATAAGCTGCTGGATATAGCAAATCCCGGGGGGCGGATCGTTTTCTTCGGCGGCACGGCAGGTAATATCCCCGCACTAAACGGGCGAAAGATATTCTGGAAGCAGCTGCAGATATTAGGAACTACCATGGGCTCACCGAATGATTTTAAGGGGATGATCGACCTGGTTAACCAACATCAGATAGTGCCGGTAATTGATGAGGTATTCCCACTGGCACAAGCACAAAAAGCGGTGGATAAAATGGAAAACTCAGCCCAGTTTGGTAAACTTATTCTTACCGCCTGACCCCAATGCTTCAGCTAAAAATTGAAGCCATACAATGGGAAACATCCGATACGGCAACCTTCTTTTTAAGCGAAATATCCGGCAAAAAAATAACTTATAGAGCCGGCCAGTTCATTACCCTGGTATTTACACATCACGATGAGGAAATTCGCCGCTCGTACTCCTTAAGCTCATCCCCCGATGAAGACCTGTTGTCGGTTACGGTAAAACGTATTACCAACGGCGAGATATCCCGGTTTATGCTGACCCGGTTAACCCCCGGTAACATAATCAGCGCGGTTGAACCGGCAGGGATATTTACCCTGGCTGATTTTAAGTCGCCAAAAGATCTGATCTTCTTTGCCGCAGGAAGTGGCGTAGCGCCCGTTTTTGCCCAGCTGAAATATATACTTGCCCGGGCGGGCAACAGCCGCATAACGCTCATTTACAGCAGTCAAAATAGTTCATCCATTTTATTTAAAAATCAACTGGATGAATTAGCATCGGCACATCCCGGCAGGTTAAATATCATTCACCTGTTAAGCAGCGAAGGCAAGCGGCTCAATAATATTATGGTGGAGCAACTGGTGAGGCAAAATACCCAATTCGATATTAACCGGGCCGAATTTTATTTGTGCGGGCCATTCGCCTATATGCGTATGATCAGGCTTACGCTGTTGTATATGGGGATAGAGCCTGTACAGATACGTAAAGAGAATTTTGTGATAGAAACAGTGCCGGTAGCAGATGGAATTATTAATTATCCGCCAGGAAAAGTCAAAATACATTTTGGCGGCGAAGTGCATGATTTGATGGTTGGCGAAAACCAATCTATCCTGCAGGCAGCCCTGCAAAACAACCTTCAATTACCCTACAGCTGCCGCGCAGGAATATGCTCTACTTGTATGGCCAAATGTACAAGCGGTAAAATAGTAATGGCCGAAAACGATGTACTCACCGAGAATGACCTGGCTAAAGGCTGGATACTCACCTGCACCGGGCACCCGGTAAGTGATGATGTGGTGATCGATTTTGAAATTAGTGCCTGAATTACCTGCTCTGTTGTTTTTCACCTTAGCAGGTAACCAGGACTTAATGAGTTACCAGGCGGGCCTGCGTTTTCCGGTGCGCCACCTGCTTTATTTTTTTACTGTTTGATCTCTTTCTTTTACCCAGCCATACAATAAAACCGGTTACGGGCAAACTGGCGCAAACCAGGCTTATTAAAAAAGCGATGATCTTACCCGGCAATCCCAATATCTGCCCCACATGGATGTCATAATTCATCGCATTCATTTTCATGCCGGGGCTTTTTTGTGCATTGGGGAGTTGCCCAAGCAATTTACCGGTGTACTTATCAAAATAATAGCTGTCGCTTTTATAAAAGTGCAGGCTTTTAGCATAAGCGGTTATTCCGATTGTCTCTGCTTTCGCGGATGGATCATAAATTAAAAACATCTGTGCCTTGGGCGAAAGCTGTTGTGCCTGCCGAAAGGCTTTGTCAGTAGCTTGCCCTGCTATGGCAAGGTTAATGTTTAAGGTATCCGACTTAGGAATGATCTTCTCTGCCGGATATTTTTTACCCAGGTTGGCGGTGCTATAAATGCCATTATTCACCCATTCAAAGGAAATAGACAGCCCGGTAATCGCTAATATGATGGCAATACTCGTCGCATAAAAGCCCAATACATTATGCAGGTCGTAATTCACCCTGCGCCATCGGCCGTTCCATTTAATGGTAAAGCTGCGTTTACGGTCGGTTTTTCGTTTGGGCCACCAAAGCACAATGCCGGTGATCATCAGGATGAGGAAGATGATCACCGATATGCCGACTACCATCGTACCTATTTTTGGCGGCAGTAAAAGGTAAAGGTGTATATATTCAACTATGGTAAAAAAATTGGTCATTGGACTTTCCTCGTGAAGGAATTTCCCATTGTAAGGATCGAGGTAAATGTAATTGAACCCTTCCTTTCCTAAATTAGCTATTATCGCCGCGGGCCGGTCGTTGCCGAAATAGTAAATATAATTTGCAGTGGCCTTGGGATATTTTTTTAAGGCGATGCTTTTTAAGATCGAAGGCTCCAAATAGGGTTTTGACTGTACTTCTACTTTACGGTAACGGTGTATCGCATCCTGTATCTCGTCCTGGAAACAAAATATACACCCGGTAATGCTCACTATAAACACCACCAGCCCGGATATAAGTCCGAGCCAGCGATGTATAAACAAGATTATTTTCTTAAAGATCATTCACCTAAAACTTGAATGTTACTGTACCGATTATCTGCCTTAACATTTGTGGGTCGACTGTTGTGTAACCGATCCAATATTCTTTATTGGTCAGGTTGTTTACATTAAACGCCAGCCTGAACCTTTCTTTATTATAAAACACACCGGTATTGAATATGGTGTACGATGGTAAAGTAAACACGCCGTAGTAGGAATCGTTTATCACAACATTATTACTTGCATAATTCCCGCCAAAACCAATCCCCAAACCTTTAGCACCGCCATGGGTAAGTACATAGCTTAACCATACATTAGCTGAATTTGCCGGCCCGGCAGTTTCGGGGCGAAGTCCGTTATCAAGGCTTTTGTTATGCGAATACCCAGCAACTATGTTAAAGCCATTTAAAGGATTGGCAATCACTTCGGCCTCTATGCCTTTGCTGTATTGGGTTCCATTTTGCAGGCTTGCATTGGCATGGAAAGGATCTGATACCAATATGTTGGTTACGCTGATATCGTAATAGCTCACCGTGCTGCTTAACTTTCCATCAAACAGGTCAACTTTTACACCACTTTCCCATTGGTTGGCCTGCTCGGTTTTAGCAAGCCTGTTCGTAAGGCCCGAAGCCGCAGAGGCATCATAAAAGGTTGCATAGCCCGGGTGAACAAAGCCGTTCATATAATTGCCGAATAACGAAACCCTGTTTTTAACCAGTTGGTAAACCAGGCCGAATTTTGGTGATAAAGTGGTTTGGTTCATTCCCTGGGTGGTGGTATTACTATTAGGATCGGTAATAGGGCGGGCATTATAATTATCTATTCTTAAGCTTGCCATGGCCAATAAGTTATCCGTCACATTCAAAACGTCCGACACATAAGCGCTGGTGGTATATGTATTATTGTGGCTGTAAAAGTTTGACAGTGATGTATTGGCGAATAAAGAATCAACCTTTGATTTATTGAAATTGTTATAAGTGGGTATAGCCCCTCTTGTGTTTACCACATCAAAGGCATCGCTGCCCCCACTGGGATTTGAGAAAGTAATGTTCTCACTTTGATTCAGGAAGTCCAGGCCTGCAACTATCCTGTTTCTTAATCCACCAATTCTAAAATCACCAATAAAGTTTTGTTGTATTTGCAATGTATTTGCCTTGCCGACAACGTTCCACACATCGCGGGCGATTGAGCTGTTACCGGCAAGCAGGTAAAAAAATGGCTGATAACCACCCGAGCTGCTGCTGGTAGTGCTGATGGCAGTTTGCGATTTCCAGTTGTCAGATATTTTATAATCTGCCTCGGCAAAAAAGTTCGCATTATCCGATGTTTCAAACAGGTCATTATTCTGATAAGACCTGCGGTAGTCGATGCTCAATTTATCGGCGCTGGTTACACCTAAAGCAGCTATGGTGGAACCAAAATAAAATATCGGCGGCGTGGTAACTACCGCGTGGCTTATTTCGGCATCAAAAGAAAGCGTTAAACGGTCGTTTACTCTATAGCTGAAACTCGGGTCGAATACAAAACTTTTGGCAGAGCCATTATCCTGGAAACTACCTGAATTGGTATAAGCGCTATTGATACGAAATAATGCTTTTTTAGCGGTATCAAGCGGGGTGTTATAATCAACGCTCACACGGTTTAGATCATAACTGCCACCTGAATAGGAAATTTCTCCAGCGGTGCCGTCAAACGGTTTTTTAGTTATACGGTTGATCAAACCACCGAATGAAACCAGGCTACTGCCATATAAAGTACCTGAAGGGCCTTTGATCACTTCAAGTTTTTCAAGGTTAGCCGCATCGATAGAGGTAGTCACATTTCCAGAAAGGCCATTTCGCAATAATGTTTGTACCGAAAAGCCTCTTAAGGTAAAATAAGAACCCCCATCGCCGGCACGGCTGGTGGCGGTCCATAATTTAGTGATGCCTGGCGCATTCTGAATGGCGTTATCAGCCGAAAATATAGCTTGTTCCTGTAGCAATTCCCTGCTGACCGTTGTATAAACCTGCGGATTTTCCAGGTTATTCAAGGGCATTTTTGCAACATCCTCACTTTTTTTTGTGTTGAATTTATTGGTCTTAATACCTGATATGCTTACACCCGAAAGCGAATTCGCGTCCTTGTGTATGGTAAGCGTCTGTAGATTAGTAACCTGGCCTTCTTTTATGCTGATCTCAATCTCCTGGCTTTTGTAACCCAAATTAGATATCACCAGTGTATAAGTACCCACCGGTGCCCTGAACTGAAATTCCCCGTCATCATCGGTAACTGTTCCGTATTTGGTTCCCTTTAAAGCTATGGATACATTTTCAGCAGGCTTATTATCTTCCGTTATTACCTTGCCTTTTACAGAGCCCTTGCTTAGGTCCGTGTCGTCTGCCAGTGCCCAGAAAGGCAACAGGCAAACCATTATTGCTACTAAAGTTTGTGTTAGGTTTCGCTTCATTTTTATTTAGACTAATTATAAATAATGAGGCAAAAGTATGTTCATAGAACTGCAATTGCAAATTATTTAGAAAGATTCTAAATAAAATTCCATAATAAGGTGATTATGGATAGGTTATAAAGAAATGAATATGCAAGTAATTCCGAAATCGAACTTCCGGATTCCGAAATTACTATATCTCCATCACTTCCTTTTTCTTCCGGCTTTTCATGCGTTTGGGCACAAATTCCAGTATCTCATTTTTCAGGGCCTCTATCATGCGGCGTTTTAGGAAATTCTTCTGGATAACGATGCTTACCTCCCGCGCCGGCTCCGGTGATTTAAAATAACGCACCCGGTCCAATTGCTTATCGGTAAGTTCGGCTAAGGCGAGCTCCGGCAAAATAGTGGCGCCGTTGTTTTGCTCTACCATGCGTTTCAGGGTTTCAACGCTGCCGGTATTGTATTCAAAATGAAGGAAGCTTTTAGTAGCTCTGCGCCGCTGGCAGATATTTAAAACCTGTTCGCGCATGCAATGGCCCTCATTCAGCACCCAAATTTCTTCCATATCGATATCATCGGGTATAATGTTTTTCTTTTTAGATAGTTTGCTATGCTTGGATACATAAGCTACAAAATTCTCGTAAAAAACAGGGATCTCTGTAAGGCCGGTTTCACGCAGCGGGGTAGAAAGGATACCACAATCCAGCGTACCGAGTTTTAATTGCTGTATGATCTCCTCCGTAGTATGCTCCCATACGATAAGTTTTACCTGCGGATATTTTTGAACAAAGCCACTGATTATTTTTGGCAGTATATAAGGCGACACCGTTGGAATGATGCCCACCTTTAATTCGCCCGATAATTCCTTTTGCCTGTCGCTGATGATCTCTTTGATCTTTCCGCTCTCGGCCAGCATGACCCTGGCTTGTTCAATGATCTCAATACCAATCTCCGTAGGGGTTACCGGCTGCTTGCTACGGTCAAATAGTTTCACGCCAAGCGTATCTTCAAGCTTTTGTACCTGCATACTCAAGGTGGGCTGGGTTACAAAGCATTTTTCGGCAGCCAATACAAAACTCCTGTAAGTATCAACGGCTACAATATATTCAAGCTGTGTTATGGTCATATAGACTGAATCTATTCAAAGGTAATAATTAATTAATTTCGTCTATAATAAATATTATAGAAGTGAATAGTGAGTTGTGAGTAGTCAGTAAAGGGCTTAGGTAGGCTGAATACGTCCGTTCGCATACAAAAGAAGCCCATAGTAAATTTACTACAGGCTTCTTTTTTATGGATAGCAGTAATATCTACCGCCATCCTATTCACCATTGACTACTCACCACTCACTACTCCACCGTTACTGACTTTGCCAGATTCCGGGGCTGATCCACATTACATCCACGCATTACGGCGATATGATAAGCCAATAATTGTAAAGGGATGGTAGCCAGCAGTGGAACAAATGCTTCTGCGGTTTGAGGTATCTCTATCACATATTCGGCCATTGCTTTTACATCCACATCGCCTTCAGAAACAATGGCTATCACATGGCCCCCGCGCGCTTTTACTTCCTGGATATTGCTAACCACTTTCTCATAGGATGAGTTATTTGTAGCAATAAATATAACCGGCATAGCATCATCGATCAATGCGATAGGCCCGTGCTTCATTTCGGCAGCGGGATAGCCCTCCGCATGTATATAAGATATTTCTTTCAGTTTTAAAGCGCCTTCCAATGCCACGGGGAATGAGCTTCCGCGACCTAAAAACAAACAGTTAGGGGAGTCTTTAAATTTCTCGGCTATTTTCTTAACATGCTCATTTGATTTAAGGGCCTTCTCAACCAGTTCAGGTATCTCATTTAACTCAGTCAGGTATTCAATTAGTTTGCTTTGGGTAATGGTGCCGCGTTGTTGCGCGATATAAAAAGCAATTAAGGTTAGTACCGTAACCTGTGCTGTAAAGGCTTTGGTAGAGGCTACACCTATCTCGGGGCCAGCATGTGTGTACACACCGGCATCTGTAGCACGCGGAATGGAAGCACCTACCACGTTACAAACACCAAAAATAGTAGCGCCTTTTTCTTTGGCCAGTTCAATTGCAGCCATCGTATCCGCAGTTTCGCCTGATTGCGAAATGGCTATCACTAAATCTTTCTCCGTAATGATCGGGTTACGGTACCTGAATTCAGAAGCATACTCCACCTCAACAGGTACGCGGGCATATTCTTCTATCAGGTATTCGCCAACCAAACCGGCGTGCCATGACGTCCCGCAGGCAACGATTATAATACGGTCGACATTCTTTAATTTATTGGCATATTCTTTTATACCACCCAATTGAACCTTACCCTGTTGCGGATAGATCCTTCCGCGCATACAATCGCGTATGGAGCGCGGCTGCTCATAGATCTCTTTCAACATAAAGTGATCGTAGCCGCCTTTTTCAAGCATTTCCAGCTTCAGATCAAGCTCCTGGATGTAAGGGGTCTGAACAGTGTTGTCAATATTTTTGATCAGCAGATCGTCACGTCGTATGTAGGCTATTTCGTTATCATTTAAATAGATCACGTTTTTGGTGTACTCTACAATTGGTGTAGCATCCGAAGCTATAAAATATTCGCCCTCCCCAACGCCGATAACCATCGGGCTGCCTTTGCGTGCCGCGATCAATTGATCGGGTTCATCAGCGCTCATGATCACGATCGCGTAAGCACCTATCACCTTGTTTAGCGCGACCCTTACCGCTTCGCGGAGGTCAAGACCAGTTTCCTGCTGGATATCTTCCACCAGATGTATCAGCACTTCGGTGTCAGTGTCACTCAGAAAAACATGGCCCTTAGCTAACAGGGTTTCCTTAATAACCGAATAGTTTTCGATAATGCCATTATGAATAATGGTAAGTTTGCGATTGCCTGATGAGTGCGGATGCGAATTACGATCGCTGGGGACCCCATGTGTGGCCCAACGGGTATGGCCCATGCCGATGGTGGCCTTTAAATTAATGTCCTTTACAAAGTTCTCCAGGTCGCTGACCTTGCCTGCCTTCTTATAAACTTTAAGATCTTTATCAATTAAAGCGACACCCGCGCTATCGTAACCACGATATTCTAAACGATGTAACCCCTTGATAACTATAGGGTATGCCTCCCTGTATCCAATGTATCCAACAATGCCGCACATAAATAGAAGTTTTTAAATTTAAAAAGAAACAAAAATAATTAGCTAAGTGATATAAACAACACAAATAGCTAATAATAGTTGTAATAAAAAAAATAGCCCGCTGATCAGCGGGCTATTTTCCTATTTATTTATTTTGGTATAAATAATATTTAGCTTAATACGGTAGGGCGAATTTTTATCGGTGCCGACGGCAATTGTGCGGCCCGCAGTTTGCGGCGTAGGGGCAATGTCGACTGATGTTGTATTGGTCGTATCGACAGGTGCAATAAAAGTTCCGTAATCAACTGTTTTACCATTCATCAGATCCTGTACATATCCGGTAATAACAAAATGGTAGCTTTTTAGGGCGGCGCTATAATACCCGCCAAAAGTTCCAACTCCGCCCGATCGCGGATCGCCAGAATTCGCGTCCTGCAATTCTATAGGTTGATGGGCAATGTCATACGTGTACATCGTTAATTTAGACTGTGCCGGGAATGGGATGGTACTCCCCGGGACCGGTGTGATCACCAATTCGGCCCTGTTTATTACAATATTGCTCCCAACTGTTGTCAGGATATTCTTTAGATAAGGGAACTTTATCCTAATCCTTGTACCCGCTAAACCCTGCAGATAAATAACATTGTTTGAGGTTGTGCTGTCATTAATTGCGGCGGTCAACGCTGGAGAACGGGTATGGGTTATTTGTGCAGCATGTGTGCTGAGCATCAGTGATGCCGAGGCAGTATCGATGGTTGATCCGTTGATGGCCCGATAATATACATTTAATGAATCTGATAAACCAAGCATGAAGGCACCTCCAGCCCCCGTTGTTCCGTTTGGATCAAGCGTAATGTACAATCCATGAACATTATTATTAAAAACAACATTTGAAGCCAGCTGATTGCTGCTTGCATTAAATAAAATATTATTGATAAAATCCTTATTGATCGGTATCCTTAACTGTGCCGGAACTTTGATCAATGTATCAGGCGCGCCGGTTATGATATTATAGATCTGAATACTATCATTGGGGCGGGCAAAAAATGTACGTGTCCCCAACAAGTTTGTCTTATCAGCGATGCCATCCCAGTTCATGGTATTATAATAGCTCTGGGCACTGGTTAACCTCTGCTTTAGCTGGTAAACATTTACTTTATATTTTGAAGTAAGGGAATCACCATAAAAACCGTTGGCGTATTTTAACACCAAAACAGCCGAATCAATAATAATTGTTCCGGTAGGCAGGGTATAAGCAGCGCTGCCAGGCAAATTGAGCAAAACAGCAATGCTAGACGCCGATGTACCCAGCACAGGGTCCCTAAAAAGAGCCAAAGGCGTTTTGGTCAGCCCGGAGGTAATCACCCGTGCTTCGGTATCTGTATTCACAACAATCGTTGCGGTATCAATAAACGCGCCATTCAATTGCGTGGATGGATTTAAACCCAACCCAACCCCACTGGGGTTTTTACAGCTATTTAAAATAAAAAGACTTATTAACAGGGTCAATAAGTCTAGTCTGAAAAATTTCATATAATACGATCTCAAAACTTATGCAACATGTACCAATTCCTCATTGGCAATTTCATCGTAAAAATTGTAATAATTTTCGAAATCAAAAGTGGAATTGAACTCTAAAACCGATTTATGGCTGTTTTTAACATTATTTAACACATCCTCGTCGATATTTTCGCTGCCCAAAACTATTCCGTCGGAATATTGAATGGCACCGGCATATAATGCTGAGTTGGTACCTGGCTGGTAAACCTCGGTGTGTTTCTCAGTCATATCGGTCATGATCGCCTTGTGAGCGAAATCAGGTCCGAACTGTCCGTCAAAATCATTTTCGTAAACAGAATAGATCACTTTTGAGTTTTTGAAGGTCGGATCGTCCTTATAAGTTGTTTTTAAATACGCCGGAACCAGCGCACTCATCCAGCCGTGGCAGTGAATAATATCAGGTGCCCAGCCTAATTTTTTTACGGTTTCTAATGCACCCTTGCAAAAGAAAATTGTTCTCTCGTCATTATCAGCATAGAATTTACCATCCTTATCACCAAACACATGTTTACGCTGAAAATATTCTTCATTGTCTAAAAAATACACCTGCATACGTGCTGCCGGTATTGATGCTACTTTAATGATCAAAGGATTATCATTATCATTAATGATAATATTCATACCCGATAAACGGATCACCTCATGAAGGCGGTTCCTACGCTCATTAATATTCCCGAAACGTGGCATCAGGATACGGATCTCGTAACCTTTGTCCTGCATTGCCTGTGGCAATTGACGCGTTATTTCAGCAATTTTAGTGAGTTCGAGGAAAGGTGACATTTCATGAGTGATGAACAGAAGCTTAGATTTACCCATCTCTAATCAGGATTAAATTTATGTAAAGAAGTCAATAAAATTGAGTTTGCAAATATAAGCATTATCTTATGAATAATCAATGTATTCTGCAAGTTAGTTTTGGAAATGTTTGATCTATTATACAAATTAGCAGGATTTTACATTTTCAACCCTATTGAAAGCGCCCGAAAGGAAATTACAGGTTTCAATTCGCATAGGTTACAGTTTATCCCCTAAAAAATTCATCATTAATTAACCGCTCACAAAATGGATCTCCAACTAAAAGATAAAGTAGCCATTGTACTGGCAGCAAGTAAAGGATTAGGAAAGGCATCCGCACTGGCGCTATCAGCCGAGGGCGCAAAAGTGGTGATCAGTTCGCGCAATGCGGATGCACTGAATAAAACGGCTGCAGAGATACAGCAGCAAACGGGCAACCAGGTGATCGCTATCCCGGCTGATGTATCGGACGCGCAGCAGGTGATCGCCCTGATCAAAAAAACTGCGGATACTTTTGGCCGGATAGACATTTTACTGAATAATGCCGGCGGGCCTCCCTTTGATAAGTTTGAGAACTTTGACGACGAGCAATGGTTGAAAGCATTCGAGTTGAGCCTGCTTAGCTTTGCACGTACTTCGCGCGAAGTATTGCCCCACATGCAAAAAGCAGGTGGCGGCCGCATTATTAACATCATCAGCGGGTCGGTTAAATCAGTACTCAATAATGCGGTACTGTCAACCTCGATGCGTATGGGCGTAGTAGGTATGGCTAAACTGATGGCTGATGAATTCGGGCCGTATCAGATCACGGTCAACAATATAGCGCCGGGGTTAATATTGACCGACCGTATCCAGGAGACTTTTCCGAAAGGTATGGATAAAGAGCAGGCGCTGAAAGAAAAAACTAAAGCGATACCGGCAGGCCGTATTGGCAAAACCGAAGAATTGGGTGCATTGGTAGCTTTTTTAGCATCAGAACAAGCCGCTTACATCAGTGGCACGACCATACAGATAGATGGTGGTGCAAACAGGGGGATATTTTAGCTTGGCTATTTGACTCACCCGGTCTTTTCCGCTAGCCAGCGGATCGACCACCCTCTCTACGGCAAACCGTAAAGAGGGTTTTATATTTTTTTTACCCTCTTTGCGCAGCAGAG